>CDZN01010732.1_pt1 | contig 56799 bp, 51 predicted proteins | sample 557701 | NCBI WGS metagenome assembly CDZN01 (sample SAMEA3182089, study PRJEB8094) | gut metagenome | biome: human; feature: gut; material: Stool; isolation source: human stools | place: Canada | collected 2013-02-04 | reverse complement strand
GGCATAGGGGCAGGCGGTGTATAGAACCGGAAGCTGTTTTCGGACAAATGAAATACAACATGGCATACAGGAGGTTCCGGCATGTGGGAGAAGACAAGGTGAAAATGGACTTTGCCTTCTTTGCCATAGCTTTTAATATCAAAAAGATGTGTGCAAAACTGAGAAAAGCAGGAAAGGAGCTCATTACACTTGCTAAATCTATATTTATTGGACTATTTATAACCCGATACAACGGGAACATAGCAACTTGTTACCAAATGAATGAGAAAAAAGCGGCGTAGACAAAAGAAAAGATAACAGGACTATAAATTATAGAAAAAGGTTGTGCCAACGTTTTGACACAACCTCTTCTTGATTAATACGATGTGCCGAAAAATGAGATTATTCAAAGCATCCGTAGCACGTCGGCAACAACTTACGGTCGCCCAACGTGTTATCTACACGCGCTACATTTATCCAGAATTTATTTTCACGTACGCTTTCTATCGGATAAGCAGCCTTTTCACGGGTATAACTATGTTCCCAGTTGTTGGCTACCACCTCATATTCAGGGTGCGGAGCATTTACCAGAACATTGTCTTCCTTATCCGCTTTTCCTTCTTTCACTTCCTGAATCTCTTCCCAGATATTGAGCATCACCTTCACGAAGTTTTCCAATTCGCTGAAGCTTTCACTTTCCGTAGGCTCTATCATCAGTGTGCCGTGGACAGGGAAGGAGAGGGTAGGAGCATGATAACCATAATCCATTAATCGCTTGGCAATATCATTCTCACTGATGCCCGTTTCTTCGTGAATCTTACGACATTCCAGGATCATCTCATGACCTACGAAACCCGTAGCTCCACGATATACAATGCCGTAAGTATCCTTCAGACAAGCAGCCAGATAATTGGCACTGAGGATAGCGATTTTCGTTGCACGGGTCAGCCCTTCCGTACCCATCATGCGGATGTATCCGTAAGTGATAGGCAGAATACCTGCACTACCGAACGGAGCGGCAGACACTGTATTTACAGGATTACCGAACAACGGATGTCCCGGTAGGAACGGAACCAGATGTTCCGCTACGCAGATAGGACCCACACCCGGACCACCACCGCCATGGGGTGAAGCAAAGGTCTTGTGCAGGTTCAGATGGCAAACGTCGGCACCGATAACTCCGGGGTTCGTCAAGCCCACCTGCGCATTCATGTTTGCACCGTCCATGTATACCTGTGCACCGCAATCATGGATGATGCGGCAGATTTCTACGATTTCCGTCTCAAAAATACCGTGGGTGGAAGGATAAGTGATCATCAGTGCAGCCAGATCGTCTTTGTTTTCTTCCGCTTTGGCACGCAAGTCCGCCATATCGACATTTCCTTGCTCATCGCATGCACAAGTCACGGTAGTGAAACCGGCCTGGATGGCAGATGCGGGGTTGGTACCATGAGCAGATGCGGGAATCAGCACTTTGTTACGATGTCCCTGTCCGATGTTCTCCAGATAAGCGCGGATCACACGGAGACCGGTATATTCGCCCGCAGCACCGGAGTTCGGTTGCAGACTGACACCTGCAAAACCTGTAATGACTCTCAGTTCTTCGCTGAGATTGTTAATCAGTTCACGGTATCCCTCTGCCTGGTCTTCGGGTACAAGCGGATGCATACACATAAATTCCGGACGGCTGAGGGGCAACATTTCTGCCGCAGCATTCAACTTCATGGTGCAGGAGCCAAGGGAAATCATGGAGTGGGCAAGGGAGATATCCTTACGGTCAAGGAGCTTGATATAGCGCATCATCTCCGTTTCCGTATGATATTTATTGAACACTTCATGTGTCAGATAAGCGCTCTGGCGTTTCAGCGTCTTATTAATAGTATTGCTTACGGGAATATCATCCACTTTGGTGTAGTCTTTTCCTGCGGCAATGGCAAAGATGGAAAGCAACACATTGGCAGCGGATACGTCAGTTGTTTCGTCAATACTCATACCTACGTCTCCATTATCAAAGTAGCGCAGATTGACTTCCTTGCTCAATGCGATGGTACGTACCTGTTGGGCAGATACGCTGTCGGGCAACACAAAGCGCAGGGTGTCGAAGTATTGGTCATTCACTTGTTTGTATCCCAGTTTCTTGATACACTTTTCCAGATATGCGGCGATGCTGTGGATGCGTTCTGCAATGGCGTGAATACCTTCCGGACCGTGGTACACGGCGTAAAAGCCTGCCATGGTTGCCAGCAGAGCCTGTGCGGTACAGATATTTGAAGTAGCCTTTTCCCGTTTGATATGTTGCTCGCGGGTTTGCAGTGCCATACGGTAACAGAGTTTTCCGTATTTATCTTTTGACCAACCGATGATACGTCCCGGAATATTACGTTTGTATTCGTCGCGCGTAGCGAAGTACCCGGCTGACGGTCCGCCATAGAACATCGGTGTACCGAGGCGTTGGGTGGTACCGAATACAATATCAGCTCCCCATTCTCCGGGAGGGGTGAGCAGGGCAAGGCTCAGGATATCAGCGGCAACGGCTACTTTGCAGTTAGCGGCATGGGCTTTCTCTACAAAGGCACGGTAATCTTCTGCGTTTCCGCTTGCATTCGGATATTGCAGTATACAGGCAAAAATATCCGGTGTCAGTTCCAGTTCGGAATATTTTCCCGTGCGTATCTGAATACCTTGCGGGATAGCACGCGTAGTCATTACAGCCAGTGTCTGTGGGAAAATGTTCTCGTCCACAAACACTACGTTTGCACCGGACTTCTGCATATCACGTGGACGCAGGGCGTACATCATGCTTACGGCTTCGGCGGCAGCCGTAGCTTCATCCAGCAGAGAACAGTTGGCAAGTGGCATACCTGTCAGGTCGCATACTGCGGTCTGGAAGTTCATCAACGCTTCGAGGCGCCCTTGCGAAACTTCTGTCTGGTAGGGGGTATAAGAAGTGTACCATACCGGATTCTCGAATACATTCCGTTGAATAACGGCGGGGGTAATGGTGTTATACCAGCCGAGGCCGATATACGTTGTGTAAAGTTTGTTTTTGCACGCCAGCCGGGTGATGTGTTGTCCGAACTCATATTCAGTCATAGGCGCGGGCAATGCCAACGGTTCTTTCAGGCGAATGTTTGCAGGGATGGTTTTGTCTATCAACTCATCCAGACTGCCGACTCCTATTTTCCGGAGCATTTTCTCTTCGTCTTTTTCGCTGATGCCGATGTGGCGGCAAGCTAATAGGTCGTTTTTCATATCTATATTTTGATTAAAAGTTTATGCTTTCTTTTTCACCACAGATTACACGGATTATCACAGATTAATAATTTCTTTTACTGATTGTCGGATAAAGAAATCCGTGTGAATCTGTGTAATCTGTGGTGGACTCTTACTCTTATCTGAAGAATGGATTTTCTGCCTTTTCAATACCGATAGTGGTCGGGGCGCCATGTCCGGGATAGACAATCGTTTCATTGGGCAGTATGAACAGGCGGCTGCAAATGTGCTCTTTCAGTTCGTCGAAATTACCACCGGTAAGGTCGGCACGTCCGATGCTGCCCTGGAAAAGTACGTCACCGGAGAACATGCAATGATCTGCGGCACAGTAGTAAACAAGGCTACCCGGTGAATGTCCCGGTACGTGGATAGCTTCTAACGTAGTGTTACCGAAGTTGATGATATCTCCGTCATGAAGATAGTGTCCTATCGGTGCGGGCAGTTCGTTCCAATGAAAACCGAACATGCGGCTTTGTTTCGGAGCTTCGTCAATCCAGAATTCATCGGCTTTGTTGGCTTCCACCGGCAGACCGAATTCTTTGACCATGAAAGCATTTCCAAAGATATGGTCCAGATGCAGGTGCGTATTAAGGAGGTGCTTTACGTTCAGGCCATTTTTGTGAATGAAGTTCTTCAACGCTTGTTTTTCCTCCTCATAGTAGCAACCGGGATCTATCACGGCAGCTTCAAGAGTGTCGTCCCACAGAACATAACAGTTTACTGGGAACATATTAAACTCAAACCTTTTTATTTTCATGATAGGTATATGTTAGTCATTATTTCTGTGATTAAGGCGTCACGTAAACCACTTTCTTCGTTTCAAAGAATTCTTCTTCGAAATAGTCTTTCAGATCATACATCATGGTCTTATTCTTGAAAGGCATGGCTTCATTTGCCAGCTCACCACCTTTCAGGCAGATCAGTCCGTTTGGCATAGCATTGTGTTGCTCGGAGGCGATGTTTTTGCGGATGATTTTCAGCAAGTCGGCCAACGGCATCACGGCACGGCTTACAACGAAATCGAAGAGTTGCTTTTCCTCCTCAGCACGTGCATGGCGGAAAGTCACGTTTTTCAGTCCGATGCTGTTGGCTACTTCCGTTGCTACACGTACTTTCTTCCCGATGCTGTCAACAAGATGGAACTTCACTTCGGGGAATAAGATGGCAAGGGGAATACCCGGAAAACCACCGCCCGTTCCAAGGTCCATGATGCGGGTGCCGGGAGTAAAGCGAATCACTTTTGCTATACCCAATGAATGGAGTACGTGGTGTTCGTACAGGTTTTCAATGTCTTTACGTGATATGACGTTTATTTTTGCATTCCAGTCCGTATAGAGATCATAGAGGGACGCAAATTGCTGCTTCTGCGCCTCTGTGAGGTCTGGGAAGTACTTTAGAATGATTTCCATGTGAATAATTTATGAATTATGATTTATAATTTATGATTTACGATGCAGGTGGAAGTCCTAAATCATAATTAGTTCTCGTTTCTTATTTCGTTCAATACCATAGTATCATCACTCAGCAGATGCGACATGATCTCATAAGGCAAGGTAATTTCTACCGGGCCCATCACATAAGGAGCAATTTCATAAATGTTATAATAGAAGGTGATACCTTTGGGACTTAGGTAGAAGTTTTCAGTCGGTTCCAGGTCTCCTGTACTTGTATAGCCCATATCCTCCACTTCCTGGCGTGTAGTAACTTTATTGTCTGCCATGAGCTGGTTCCATAATAAATCGGTGAGAGCTTCCTGATATTCTCCTACAAAAATATCATCCAGACGTATCGGGTTCAAGGTGCGCAGGTCCATATTCAGGAAAGTAGACATATAAATACCATGTGCGCCTCCGGTATATTCATTGTAGTTGATGCGGTAAACCAGCAGATGTTTTTTATAATACTGCACGTGGCTTTCAATACCTTTATAATAAGAATACCAAGCTAATATTGAAGCAGAGTCTTCTTTTTCAGCTTCATCTTTGGCATACATTGGTTCCAAATCTTTCAGGTAATCCTTGATATAGTTTTCCTTGTAAAGCTTTACCGCCTCTTCAGGCTTCAGAGTCATGTATTTATCTCCGAAACAGGCTGAAAGGAAATAGGTGTTCAGACTGTCTTTCAGCTTTTCGTCGGACGACTTATTAGCGTATGCAAAGTTGATGATGATGTTGCAGCCGGGCTTCGCAGTGTCTCCGAAGAGGTGGGCTACCTCATTTACCAGTATACTGTCGAACTCCAGCGCACCCGCGCTTTTGTTCACAGTGTTACCGCAAGAAAATAAAAAGCCACTTGCCGCAAGTAGAATGACAAGTAGGCTGACATATTGCTTTTTCATTTGGACTTTCTTCGTTAAATTCAACATTTCGATATCAGTTCGTTATCGACAAATATAGAACATATTAACGAATAGAACATATAAAAAATGAAAAAAGATAGGTATGAATGCTTTTATCTGGCTATCTTTGCACCGGATATGAAGAGACTTCGTTACATATTGGCAGTTTTATTGTCCCTGACGGTTGTTTATGCAGGGGCAGGAGTCTCTATTGTCCATTATTGTTGTGCCCGCTGCGAGACAGCACAAGCATGTTGCACCAATGGCTGTGCCAAATGCCATAAATCTCATAAAACTTCTCATAAACCGGAAAAATCTTGCAAAGACGAAGGCTGTACGGCTACTTTTTATAAAGTGGATTTGGTGAAATATTCATGTGAAAGTCCTGTTATAACCGTACCTGTCATTCAACTTTTCTGCGAAGTATTGCCGGATTTCCAATACTCCTTGCCTACGAGGGAATTGAAAGAGGCGTCGTATGCCGTACCTCCGCATCCTGATAGTTCGAGGCAGTATCTGGCCTTATATTCTGTTCTCATTATTTAGAATCAATTAGTGTGCAGGAGAAGTGTTTTCCTTCCTGCCCGGTTCTATCCAAAGCTATATCTGAACTGTGTCTGGTCCGTAGTTTGTCCGTATCTAAGAGTACGGAGATGATACCTTTGCACGTTCTCTTTTAAAGAATTGATAGCTGGATAGTCTTGCAACCTTGTTGCATGAAATATATCCTATTTTTGTACCCTTAATAAATGAATTCAGATATATGAAATATATATTCTTATTAATTTCACTTTTTACTTTTAATTTTTTGCAGGCGCAAGTAACAGGTGTCGTAAAAGATGCTGCCGGAGAACCTATTCCGGGAGCGAATGTATTTTGGATGAATACAACCAATGGAGTAACTACCAATGAAGACGGTAACTTTTCAATTCATAAGCCTGCTCGCAGCCACATGCTTGTGGTTAGCTTTATTGGTTTTGAGAATGACACGATACATGTAGACAAAGGAAACCAACAACTTGATATTGTTCTTCGTGAAGGAGTGGAACTGAACGAAGTAAATGTAGTGACCCGCAAATTGGGAACTATGAAACTGCGCACCAGTGTGATGAATGAAGATATGATCAGTAGTGCCGAACTGACACGTGCGGCTTGCTGTAACCTGGGAGAGAGTTTTGTGACGAATCCTTCCGTGGATGTCAGTTACTCGGATGCAGCTACGGGAGCCAAACAAATTAAACTGTTAGGACTTTCCGGTACGTATGTGCAGATGATGACTGAAAATATTCCCAATTTCCGGGGGGCTGCCGCTCCTTATGGTTTAGGATACGTACCCGGGCCGTGGATGCAGAGTATACAGGTCAGCAAAGGAAGTTCGTCCGTGAAGAATGGATATGAGTCCATAACCGGACAGATCAATGTAGAATTCAAGAAGCCTCAATTGCCGGAAGCGGATTGGGTGTCGGCAAATCTTTTTGCCAGTAGTACGAACCGCTATGAAGCCAATGCGGATGCTACGGTAAAGTTGTCGAAGCGATGGAGCACTTCTTTGTTGGCACATTATGAGAATGAGACGAAATCTCATGACTCTAATGATGATGGTTTTGTAGATATACCTCGTGTGGAGCAATATAATGTCTGGAACCGATGGGCATATATGGGTGACCACTATGTATTCCAGGCAGGTATAAAGGCGTTGCATGAAACTCGAAACAGCGGTCAGATTGCACACGGAAATACTCCTTCGCATGACCTGTATGAAATAGGTATCAAAACAAATCGTTACGAAGCGTTCACGAAGAATGCTTATATCTTCGACAAAGAGAAAAATACGAATCTTGCTTTGATTTTACAGGGAACGTTGCATAATCAGGATGCCAATTACGGGCGTAAACTGTATGATGTGGATCAGAGTGATTTTTATGCTTCGCTGCTGTTTGAAACGGAGCTCAGTAAGCAGCATAGTCTGTCTGCCGGATTAAGTTTTAACTATGATGGTTACGATCAGAACTATCGGCTGACGAATCAGGCAGAAGAAGGGTTGACGAAGAAATTTGTGAAGGAGTCTGTTCCGGGAGCTTATGTCCAATATACATTCAATCTGAACGATCAGTTGATGCTGATGGGAGGTATTCGGGGAGATTACAGTAGTGAGTACGGCTTCTTTGTGACGCCGCGTGCCCACGTCAAATATAATCCGAATGAATATCTGCATTTCCGTTTGTCTGCCGGCAAGGGATATCGTACGAATCATGTATTGGCGGAGAATAATTATCTTCTGGCAAGTAGCCGCAAGATGAAGATTGCTTCTCATCTGGACCAGGAGGAAGCGTGGAATTACGGTGCGAGTGTTTCGACTTATATTCCCCTTTTTGGTAAGACGCTGAATGTGAATGCAGAATATTACTATACGGATTTTCTGAAACAGGTAGTAGTGGATATGGACAGCAATCCGCATGAAGTGGCTTTTTACAATCTGGATGGGCGTTCTTATTCGCATGTATTCCAGGTAGAAGCCAATTATCCGTTGTTCAAAGGCTTCACTTTGACTGCGGCTTACCGTTTGACGGACGCGAAAACTACCTATAATGGTAAATTAATGGAGAAGCCACTTACTGGTAAATATAAAGGCTTGTTGACTGCTTCTTATCAGACTCCTCTGGGCTTGTGGCAATTCGATGCTACCTTGCAGTTGAATGGTGGTGGAAGGATGCCCGATCCTTATGAGCTGTCTGACGGAAGTCTTTCGTGGGAACGTCGTTACGGTAGTTTCCAGCAACTCAGTGCGCAGGTGACGCGCTATTTCCGTCGCTGGTCTGTTTATATCGGCGGTGAGAACCTGACGAACTTTAAACAGAAGAATCCGATAATCGATGCTTCTAACCCATGGGGAGAGAATTTCGATGCTACCATGGTGTGGGGACCGATGCACGGGGCGAAAGCATATATCGGGTTGAGGTTTAACCTGGCAAGAAACTAATTACTAATAACTAATAACTAAATTGATTATGAAAACAAGAAGAATGATGGCTGCCCTCGTAGTAGCTTTGTTGAGTGTAACGGCAGTAATGGCAAAAGATATCCGTACAGCTGTCTTTAAAGTTTCACAGATGCATTGCGAAAACTGTGAACGGAAGGTGAAGAATAACATTAAATTTGAGAAAGGAGTAAAAGAATTCTCTACAGACTTGAAAACGAAAACAGTTTCCATTACTTATGATGCTGAAAAGACAACTGTGGATAAACTGAAAGCCGGTTTCAAGAAGTTCAACTACGAAGCCGAATTCGTGAAAGAAACGAAACAAGAGGACAAGAAGTAGTCGAACAAACGGCCTGTAGAGATTGTTTTGATATAAAACTTGAAATAAAAACAATATATGGGTAATTTAAAAAAACAGACGTTTCCCGTGCTGAACATGCATTGTGCGGGATGCGCCAATAACGTAGAAAAGACAGTTCGCAAGTTGATGGGCGTTGCAGATGCTTCGGTCAACTTTGCTTCCAATACACTGTCTGTCTCCTATGAGACGGACAAACTGACACCCGGAGAAATTCGTGCTGCCGTACTGGCTGCGGGCTATGACCTCATCATGGAGGAAGAGCATGTTGAAGAACGTCAGGAAGAAGAACAACAGAAACGCTATCACCGCTTGAAAACGCGGGTGATAGGAGCGTGGATTTTTGCTATTCCCCTGTTGTTGCTTTCCATGGTCTTCATGCATGTACCTTATTCTAACGAGATACAGATGGTACTTGCTATTCCTGTATTGGTATTGTTCGGTACGCCGTTCTATACCGGTGCCTGGAAACAAGCACGTCTGGGACGCAGCAATATGGATACACTGGTGGCACTAAGTACATCCATTGCTTTCCTGTTCAGCGTCTTTAATACTTTCTTCCCCGATTTCTGGTATAACCGTGGATTGGAGCCTCATGTCTATTACGAAGCTGCTGTGGTTATCATCGCCTTCGTTTTGACAGGTAAACTCATGGAGGAACGTGCGAAGGGAAATACTTCCACTGCTATCCGCAAACTGATGGGTTTGCAACCTAAGAAAGCCCGTGTAGTACGCGACGGTAAAGAGCTGGATGTACCTTTGGATCAATTGAACATCGATGATCTGGTGAGTGTCCGTCCCGGTGAGCAAATCCCTGTGGATGGTTTTCTGACCGAAGGTGACTCTTATGTAGATGAAAGCATGATAAGCGGTGAGCCTATTCCGGTAGAAAAGAAGATTGGCTCGCATGTGTTGGCCGGAACCATCAATCAGAAAGGATCGTTCATTATCCGTGCCGAGAAAGTAGGTGGAGAAACAGTGCTGGCGCGTATCATCCGTATGGTGCAGGAAGCGCAAGGCAGTAAGGCTCCCGTGCAGCGTATTGTAGATAAAGTGACGGGTATCTTTGTTCCTGTCGTACTAGGTTTGTCTGTCCTGACATTCTTTATCTGGATGTTCTTTGGTGGTGTGGATATGCTTTCACATGCCATGCTGTCAGCGGTTTCCGTATTGGTGATTGCTTGCCCTTGTGCATTGGGACTGGCTACTCCTACGGCTTTGATGGTAGGTATCGGTAAGGCTGCCGATCATCATATTCTGATAAAAGATGCTGTGGCACTGGAACAGATGCGAAAGGTAAATGTTGTGGTATTGGATAAGACCGGTACATTGACTGAAGGGCATCCTACTGTTGCCGGTTGGTTATGGGCACAGCCGCAGGAAGGACATTATAAAGACATTCTTCTGGCTGCCGAGCTTAAATCGGAGCATCCGCTGGCTGGTGCTATTGTCACTGCCTTGCAAGAACAAGAGAACATTGTTCCTGCAACTCTGGATGGTTTTGAGAGTATTACCGGTAAGGGTATTAAAGTGACTTATCAGGGTGCTGAGTATTGGGCAGGCAGCCACAAGTTGTTGAAAGATTACCATGCCACCCTGACTGATGTTTTGGGAGAGATGCTGGCTCAATACGAGTCGGACGGTTGTAGCATCGTTTACTTTGGCCGCAAGGATGAATTGCTTGCGATTGTTGCTATCAAAGATCAGATAAAGGCGACTTCCGCTGAGGCTGTTCGCGAACTTCGTACCCAGGGTATTGAAGTTTATATGCTGACGGGAGACGGTGAACGTACTGCTTCTGCTGTTGCCGGACGATTAGGCAATATCCAGTATATTGCCGATGCTTTGCCGGATGATAAGGAAGAGTTTGTACGCCAGCTTCAACTTCAGAGAAAGACGGTAGCTATGGTGGGTGATGGTATCAATGATTCACAGGCTTTGGCTTGTGCAGATGTAAGCATTGCCATGGGTAAAGGAACGGACATTGCCATGGATGTGGCAATGGTCACTCTTATGACTTCGGATCTGTTGCTGTTGCCGAAAGCATTCAATCTCTCCCGGCAGACGGTGCGCTTGATTCATCAGAATCTGTTCTGGGCATTCATTTACAATCTGATAGGTATTCCTATTGCTGCCGGATTGCTTTATCCAATCAATGGATTATTGCTGAACCCCATGTTGGCAAGTGCCGCTATGGCATTTTCCAGTGTATCGGTAGTCTTGAACAGCCTTCGTTTAAGATACTAACTATTTCTATATTCCAACGGACTCATCCCCATGTGCCTCTTAAAGTACTTTCCGAAGAAAGAGGCACTGGGGAAGTTCAGTGAATAGGCTATTTCCTGAATAGTCATATCTGTGGATTTCAGCCGTGCTTTGACGTCTGTAATCACCACATGCGAAATAATTTCGAGTACATTCCTTCCTGTTACTTGCTTTACGGTAGTGCTGAGATGCTGCAATGAAATTCCCAGCTTGTCGGCATAGAATTGAGCACGTCTCTCAGTCATATAATTTTCAATAACCAGTTGTACGAATTTTTGGCAGATTTCCTCTTTGCGGCTTTTGGCAAGAATGCTTTGCGGACGATTGGCATAAAGGGCATTAATTCCAAGCAAAATGCTGTGGAGCACACTTTGTGCCATTGCGGTACTGGTGGCGGTAGGATGGGAGATTGATATACGTGTCAGTAGTGCAAAGTAATCCACGAAATAGGATGCTATTAAGTCGCTGACATTTACAATCGGATTATCCCATATTTTGGAGAAAGATCCCATCGTAGCCTGCAATAGATTAATACCGTTGACGCAGTGACTGGAGAAACCTACGAAGCAAAGCCGTACTTTTTCTACTTGCTCATTGAGCTGTAAGATAGTTCCCGGCATCAGAATGATCAGATCATTCTTTTTTATTTCATGTTCCATCAGATTGATGGATGCTGTAATGGTCCCTTCAGTGCATAATGCAAAAATACATGCCTTCAGACGGCATGACTGGCGATAGAGATTCAGAATATCTTCTGTAACATCTCTCCATGCCAGCATTTCAACCGGCAAATCTACTTGTGGGAAGTTATGTTTCATCTTTTTTCATTTTGCTGTCGGCAAATATACGATTTTATCCCTAAAGTCTTAACTTTGTCGGCATGAAACTGAATGTAACAGACTGGAATATTATTCCGTATGCCGATGCATGGACCCGGCAAACGGAGTGGTTTGATGCTCTTATTCGTGCTAAGCAGGCAGGGGAAGAGTATGAAAATCACATCATTTTGTGTGAACATCCGCATGTCTATACTTTAGGTCGTAGCGGTAAAGAAGGAAATATGCTGTTGAGTGAGGAACAACTTCAGAAGATAGGAGCTACGCTCTATCATATAGATCGTGGAGGTGATATCACATATCATGGTCCGGGACAACTGGTATGTTATCCTATCCTGAATCTCGAAGAATTCTCGTTGGGGCTGAAAGAGTATGTACATTTGTTGGAAGAAGCGGTCATCCGTGTATGTGCCTCTTATGGCATTGCTGCCGGGAGATTGGAGAAAGCAACAGGTGTTTGGCTGGAGGGAGATACGCTGCGTGCGCGTAAAATATGCGCTATTGGCGTGCGTAGCAGTCATTTCGTTACCATGCATGGATTGGCGCTGAATGTGAATACTGATTTACGATATTTCAGTTATATCAACCCCTGCGGCTTTATAGATAAAGGAGTCACTTCGCTGCAACAGGAGCTGAAACGGGAGGTGCCGATGGAAGAAATAAAACAACGCTTATGCCTTGAATTACAGGGCTTGATGCAGAGGTAAAAAACAGACCATCTATTCACTGCGAATAGATGGTCTGTTCGTATCAAATAGACGGTCTGTTCATCCCTAACAGATGGTCTGTTTCAGGAGACTTCAATCGTCTGTTTTTTTATTTCAACCATTTGTCCAGCCATTCAAAGAATGTGCGTTGCCAGAGGATACCATTCTGAGGTTTCAATACCCAGTGATTTTCATCCGGATAGATCAGTAGCTCGGCAGGAACACCACGCATTACGGCGGCATCAAAAGCAGCCATTGCCTGGTTGGCTAGAATACGGTAGTCTTTTTCGCCATGAATGCAAAGGATAGGTGTATCCCATTTGTCTACAAACTGGTGCGGAGAGTTGGCAAATGTGCGTTGAGCTACCGGATTTTGTTTTTCCCAGTATGCACCACCCATATCCCAGTTGGCAAACCATTTCTCTTCTGTTTCCAGATATTGCATTTCCATGTTGAAGATGCCATCATGTGCAATGAATGCTTTGAAGCGCTTGTCATGATGTCCGGCGAGCCAGTAAACGGAGAAACCACCGAAGCTGGCACCTACACAACCGAGACGGTCTTTGTCTACAAACGATTCTTTAGCCATCTCGTCGATAGCTGTAAAATAATCCTTCATACACTGACCACCGTAATCACCACTGATGGCTTCATTCCATTCCACTCCAAAGCCCGGAAGTCCGCGGCGGTTGGGAGCTACGATGATATAGTCGTTGGCAGCCATAATCTGGAAATTCCAGCGATAGCTCCAGAACTGGCTTACGGGGCTTTGCGGACCACCTTCACAGAACAGGAGGGTAGGGTATTTCTTATTCGGGTCAAACTGTGGCGGGTAGATAACCCATGTCAGCATCTGTTTACCGTCTGTAGTTTTCATCCAGCGAGCTTCAACCTTACCCATTTCCAGTTGGTCGTAAATCTGTTTGTTTTCGAAGGTCAGTTGTTTTGCTTCGGCAAAAGCATCCCCGTTGCGGGTGGCAGATACGGCATAGATTTCATCACCCATACTCATTGAATGGCGTAAAGCGATTACTTTATCTCCTGCAAGGGCGAGGGAAGCATAATCATACATACCGTCTGTCAACTGCGTAACCTTATCGTTGGCAGCAAGATTGATATTGTAAATCTGTGTTTCACCATGCCAGACACCGATGAAATAAATACTCTTAGAGTCTCTATTCCACAAGAAACCATCTACGTTCGATTCGAATTCCTTGCTGACGAAACGTTTCTCACCTGTTTCCAGATTCATGATGAAGAGGCGGTTTAGGTCAGCTTCATAACCGTCACGTTCCATGCTCTGCCAGGCAATGTATTTACCATCGGGAGAGTACTGAGGATTTGTATCATAACCTTTGTTTTCTTCGGTGATATTGTCTGTCTTCTTGGTTGCAAGATCGTAGATGTAAATATCCGAGTTGGTGGAGATGGCATAAGCCAGACCGGTCTTCTTACGGCAAGTATATGCCACCTTGTCTCCGGCAGGACTCCATGCCAGTTGCTCGATGCCACCCCAAGGTCTCATCGGGCTTTCGTAAGGTTCTCCTTCCAGTATATCCTTTATATTGCTGATACCGTTTCCATCAAAATCGGCTACAAAAGGATGCGGAGCACCGGTTACCCATTCATCCCAGTGTTTGTACATTAGGTCGGTAACGATGATACCCGTCGCTTTAGGGAGATCGGGATATTTATCCGCAGTACTTTGTTTAGTTTTCACCTGTGCAATGAAAAGCAACTTCTTGCCGTCGGGAGAGAAAGAATAACCTTCGATGTCACCATCATATTGAGTTAACTGCTTACGCCCGCTGCCGTCCGGATTCATTTCCCACAACTGGCTGCTGCCACCTTCATTGGAAAGGAACGCCAGTTTAGTGCCACCCTTTATCCAGTTCACTTCGTTTTCCTGCCAGGGAGTGTGGGTGATTTGTTTGTTGCCTGTTCCATCTGTGTTCATCACGAAGACTTCACGGTTACTCTTGTTCTCCGGTACACTGTAGTAAGCTACTGTGTAAGCAATTTGCTTTTCATCGGGGGATACGGCTACACCACCGATACGACCCATGGCCCAGAGAGCTTCGGGAGTCATGCGTTTGCCTTCAATCTGGATGTCCGACCGCTCGATAAGCGGTACTCCGGCTTGCCCTGCGTCCTTTGTTCCGCCGCAGGCAGCCAATGTCATAGCTGCTGACATAAGCAATAAATTTACTTGTTTCATGTATGTTGTTCGTTACGGTTATTTTGCGACAAATATACAAATTATATGCGTTTTTCTTGCCATCGTCCTCCTTTAATATACCACCAGCAAAGTAATAGTATAAAAATGGAGTATACCATTTCCGATGTCCAGCACAGGGCTACATCAAGTTTCAAGTAAAGAATGATGTATGTGATGTAGGTAACATAGAAGACGAGCGTTATTAGTTCCATGACCAGAGCCGTGCGCGTGTTTCCCGTTCCTGATACTGCCTGGAAATATACATTGGCAGGTACGAGAAACAGATATGCCGAGCACATTACCCAAAGTGAATGTACGGCTGCATCCTGTAAATCGGGTATATCCGTATAGATTCCCAGTATAAGTTTTGGGAACAGTGCAAAAAACAGTGCTAGCGGCAATGTGAACAGGTATGCAATGCGTATATGCTGCCGGATAGTGCCTGCCACGCAGTCTTTGTCTCCTGCACCGATGAGATTGCTGACCAATGAACCACAGGTTGAGGCAAATGCCATCATTACCATGAACAGAATGCCGGATATGCTCCGGACAATGTTCGTGATGGCGAGCGACCGTTCTCCCAGATGCTCCACATAGAGGAAGAACAAGAACCAGGTGGACAAGGAGAAGACGTTCTGTATCATGGTCCAGAAGGAAATGTTCAGCATGCGTTTAAGTATCTCCGGGCGGAACTTCGGAATACGGTCCAGTCCAAACTTACGGCAGTCAATGCGGTAACGGGTGTAGAGGATAAAGAATATCAGTGAAACCAGCTCTGCAAGTGATGAACCGATGGCGGCACCTGCAATGCCAAGCGCAGGAAAGCCGAATTTACCGAAAATCAGTATATAGTTGAAAACTACGTTACTCAATACCATGACTATGGAATTGAGTGTCAGTGTCTTGGTCTGCGTAGTTCCCAAGAAGAAAGCACGGAAGATGACTGCACTGAATGAGAAGAAGGCTCCGAAAACCCGCCAGTTCAGATAACTGATGGCAGCCTCATAGATGTGTTCGGAAGAAACGATTCGTTTCAGTATCATTGGTGAAAGGAAGTAGGAGAGCAGGAACATTACTGCCGCCAGTCCTATCTGAAAGTAAATTCCTTGATAGAAAAGGTCGCCTATTTCCCGGTATTGCTTTTCACCGTTGCGCCGGGCAATGAGTATCTGCGCTCCGATACTGAAACCGAAAGCTGCCATGAATATTACCATGTAGAAGACACCTGCAATGGCTGATGCTCCCAGTTCTACTTCGCCTACCCGTCCCAGGAAGGCTGTGTCTGTCATACCTATCATTTGCTCCATCAGTAGACTGATGAGGATCGGATAAGCTATCATCCAAATCTGTTTGTTGGTATATTTAGTTTTCATTTTTTTTAGTTAACGAGGTGCTTAGTGGACAAGTTGACGAGAGTAATAGAGAGAAAGAAGGCCACACTATCCATTTTGAGTACAGTGCAGCCCTTGTATCTTGTTAACTCGTTCCCTTGTCAACTCATTTCTTATTCTGTCTCTCTTTCAACAACTGTTCCTGTTGTTTCTGCATTGCCTCCAGGCGGGCGGCAAAGCCGGTTTTCTTAGCTTTCTTCGGATCTTTCTTTCGGGCTTCCAATTGGGCAAGAAGTTTCTCTTCATTCGTAGTCTTACGCAGAATGAGAGTAGTCACCACACTAATCAATGTCGATATGAAGTAGTAATAGTTCAGACCTGAAGGATAACTGTTCAAGATGAACAACATCATAATCGGCATGAGATACGTCATCCACTTCATCGCCGCCATCTGCGGGTTGGCTCCGGTATCCTGTTGCTGCATCATGAACTTGGAGTTCAATATATTCACAACCGTCATCAGCAAACAGAATAAACTGAGGTGGCTACCCAGGAACGGGATATTGAACGGGAAGTTGATGAATGCATCGTACGTTGAAAGGTCATCAGCCCACAAGAAGCTTTGCTGACGCAATTCAATAGCACTTGGCACAAACATGAACAATGCAATCAGAACCGGAAACTGTACCAGCATCGGCAGACAGCCACCCATCGGACTCACACCGTATTGGCTGTACATTCCCATGACCTCCTGCTGTTTTTTCATCGCATCTTCCTGTTTGGGGTATTTCTTATTGATCTCATCGATTTTCGGTTTCAACACACGCATCTTGGCAGAAGAAATATACGTTTTCCAGGTAGCGGGGAATACGACTGCTTTTACAATCAAGGTCATCAGTAACAATACAATACCCATACTTAGACCCCAACCGGACAACCAGTCGAAGATATTGATGGTGAACCACTTGTTGACCCAGCGGATCAACGGCCAACCCAGATAAACCAAACGGTTCAGTTCCCATTTCTCATCACGTCCCTTATCCAGCGCAGTCAGCGTCTTGTAATGGTTCGGACCGAAGTAGAAGAACATTTGCGTAGGCTGTTTACCTGTCGGGTCAAAGCTCGTGCTCATCTCGGCGGAGTAGTCTTTGATATATCCGCTGCCTTCTCTTTCCATTTTGGAGACTAGCTTCGTTTTTTCAAAGTCAGCGTCTGCAATGAATACCGAGGAGAAGAATTGATTTTTGAAAGCAATCCAGTCCAGACGTTCGGGCACTTCTTTTTCATCATCCTTATTGGCTGACAAGTAGTCTGTGCCATTTCCCAGCATTTTATAAGTCAGCTCAGACAAACGATTCTCATATACATAACCTTTTTCGATCTGGCGGGCGCGTTGTGCCCATTCGATGTCTACATAGTTATTGCTTGCTGCCAATTTATCTGCCATACCTTTAGCATCGATGCTGAAGTCTACCAGGTAGGTATTGGGATGCAATGCATACTTGAAGTCTATATAACTTGCACTGTCAGCTGATAAACGCATTGTTACGGTGCTGTCCGTACGGTTCACAGTGGTGAAGTAATAGTCCTTAGTCTGTATTGTTTCCTTTTTATTATAGAAAAGGAAATTCATGGAAACATCGTTTCCGGTGAATAGGGTTACAGGAGTTTTCTTGTCCTGTTCCATATACTCTTTCAATACAGCGGAGAATATGGAACCGCCTTTGGTGCTGAGGGTCAACTCAGCCACGTCGTTCTGAATCGTAATAAGCGAATCTGTTCCTTGGCGGGCATTGAAGAAGAGTGAAGTGGAATCCACAGTTTCCACATCTTTTTCATTGGCCAATGCTGCATCCGCTTTGGCTTTCAGCGCTTCTTCACGTTGCTGTACCAGCGCAATGGAATCATAATAACGCTGCTGTGCTTCCAATTGCTCTTTACTGGGGCGACTCAGAAAACTGAAGCCGACTAACAAAATTGCTATTAAAACAAGACCTGTAATGGTGTTTTTATCCATGAATAATTTCTAATTTACAATTTTATAATTATTGAAATAATCTTATTTCTTTGCTTTCTCCTTCTCCTCGAAACTTTCGACAGATGCTTTGATGAAAGCCACGAACAACGGATGGGGATTCAGTACCGTACTGCTGTATTCCGGATGGAACTGAGTTCCGACAAACCACTTCAACTTCGGTATTTCTACGATTTCCACCAAATCAGATTCCGGATTGATACCTACACATTTCATGCCGGCAGCTTCGTATTCCGCTTTATACTGGTTGTTGAATTCATAGCGATGACGGTGGCGCTCCTGGATGTGTTCCGTTCCATAAGCTTCATAAGCCTTGCTACCTTTCTGCAAGATACATTCGTAGGCTCCCAGACGCATTGTTCCACCCATGTTTGTGATGGATTTCTGCTCTTCCATAATGTCGATGACATTATGCGGAGTCTTTTCGTTCATTTCGCGTGAATCTGCATCGGTATATCCCAGCACGTTGCGTGCGAATTCAATGGCGATACACTGCATTCCCAGGCAAATACCGAAAGTCGGAATATCATGTGTGCGTGCGTATTTGATAGCCACGAACTTACCGGAAATACCACGTTCACCGAATCCCGGACCTATCAATACACCTGCCATGCCTTTCAGTGCTTCCGCTACATTTTCTTCTGTCAGCTTTTCACTGTTCACAAAGTCTACGGATACCTTACGATCATTGTATGTACCAGCTTGTGACAAGGCTTCGCGAATGGATTTGTAAGCATCCTGCAAGTCATATTTGCCGACTAATGCAATGTGCAGTGGTTCTGTATTTTCTGCTTTATGGCGACGTTCGAGGAAAGCACGCCATGGACCCAGTCCCGGTGTGTCTCCTACGGGCAGTCCCATTTTCTTCAATATCGTTTCATCCAGTTTCTGAGCCTGCATCAGAATAGGCACTTCGTAGATGGTAGGAGCATCGATGCTCTGTACTACTGCGTTTTCATCCACATTACAGAATAATGCTACTTTTTTACGCAGGTTGGTACCCAATTCGTGTTCTGTACGCAATACCAATATATCCGGCTGTATACCTGCACTCTGCAATTCTTTTACGGAGTGTTGTGTCGGCTTGGTTTTCAATTCACCGGCTGCCGTGAGATAAGGTACATAAGTAAGGTGCACGCACAAAGCATCACGTCCCAATTCCCACTTCAACTGACGGATACTTTCCAGATACGGCAATGATTCGATATCACCCACCGTACCACCGATTTCTGTAATTACAAAATCGAATTTATATTTGTTACCCAGCAACTTCACGTTTCGTTTAATTTCGTCCGTGATGTGAGGGATAACCTGAATGGTCTTACCTAAATAATCACCACGGCGCTCTTTGTCGATAACGCTTTTATAGATACGTCCGGTTGTGATGTTATTGGCTTTAGTAGTCTGGATCCCAAGAAAACGTTCGTAATGACCTAAGTCGAGGTCAGCTTCATGTCCGTCTACAGTCACATAACATTCTCCGTGTTCGTAGGGGTTTAAAGTGCCCGGGTCAATATTGATATACGGGTCAAACTTCTGAATGGTTACTTTGTAACCTCTTGCTTGTAGCAATTTACCAATGGATGAGGCGATGATGCCTTTACCTAATGATGAGGCAACGCCACCGGTGACGAAAATATACTTTGTTTCTCCCACAGCTATACTGTTTTAATATTATTGTTTTGTTTGGTCGATGTACACATTTGTGTACCTACCTGTCTACAGATGAGACTTAAAAAGCGCAAAATTACAAAAAAAAGAGGAAGTACATAAAGTTTCGGCGAAACAATTCTAAAAAAAGTGATGCTGCAATGTTATTAAGTCCTTATCATCTCCGTACTATCTCCGTGTTATCTCCGTACTATCTCCGTGTTATCTCAGTACTATCTTCGTATCACCTCCGTGTCATCTCCGTATATATATGTTTGGACTTGATACGGACTTGGTACGGGGCTGGTACAGAGTTGATATGAACTTGTCATCCTATGTACCGGCTATTGCTAATCTTTTCTTTACTCTTTTCTATGTTTTCTAAACATTTTAAATTACTTTTGCAGTCAAAACATAGATTTTAGGGCGTTATGAAGAATAGATACTTATCTTTATGGGCAGTTGCTGCGCTTTTTTCTTCGTCGATAGTGGCGCAGAATTCAGTAAAGACTGTCTTAAAGGCCGGAGAGGAACCGGCTGCCGCACAAGTGGATACCTTGTCGGATGTGATGAAGCAATATTTTGTCTTAAAGTTGAAACCAGCGAATGATACTCTCAAGTTGGATACAGTATCCATACTGCATGAGAAGTATTTTGGAGTATTAAACTACCTGAATGATCCGTCTACTCCTGAACGTTACATTCCTGATAATCCCGATTACTACCGTCTGTTTCTTAAGCCATTTACATATTATAATTCTCCTATAAAGCGTGTTTCGACATTGAATTGGAAATTTGAACCTTTTGATACGGTTGAATTGCCAGTGAAAGAACTTTTGCCATTTGATGAAGCCCGCTTCACCTCGAAGGAACGCGCGAATGAAACAGTGGATCGTGCTTTACTCTATCTTTATGTTAATGATGATCTGCATAAGATTGTGGCATGGGAAGATGATATTATGCAGGTGAGGGTATTCAAGGATAATATTGAAAAAGAAGCATCTTCAAAACCTTCTGTGATGAAATTATTCACTCAGGAAAGCATGGCGGAAGTGAAAGAAGACGCGGAAGTGGTTATCCGTAAACCTAACTGGTGGGTAACAGGCGGAAATGGTTCTTTGCAGATTACTCAGAATTATATTTCGGATAACTGGTATAAAGGAGGTGAGAGTACGAATTCTGTACTGGCCAACTTACAACTGTTTGCTAATTACAATGACCGTGAAAAGATTCAATGGGAAAGTTTGTTGGATGCCAAATTAGGATTTTCTTCAGCGCCCTCTGATGAATTTCATGATTATTTGGTCAACACGGACCAGCTTCGTCTATACAGTAAGTTAGGTGTTCAGGCAGCGTCTAATTGGTACTATACGATTTCGACGGAATTCAAGACACAGTTCTGTCATGGGTATAAAGCCAATAAAGAGCCTTTGGTATCGGCATTTCTGGCTCCGGCAGATTGGTCTGCCAGTGTCGGTATGGACTATAAGTTGAAGAAGAAAAAGTTTAATTTGTCTGTTTTTATAGCTCCGTTGACGTGGACTATGCGTTATGTGGGTAATAAGGAAGTGAATGAAGTGGACTTTGGTTTGGAGAAGGGTAAGACGGTGCGTCATAATTTTGGTTCGCAGGTACAACCCACTTTGTTCTGGCAAATCATTCCATCCATTACGTTAGATTCTCGTTTGGACTATCTGACAAGTTATGAATGGGTGCGTATTGAATGGGAAAATACATTCAACTTTGTGTTGAACCGTTATTTGTCGACCAAACTTTATATACATGCCCGTTTTGACGATAGTAGCAAGCCTACTTCAGGTGATAGCTATTTCCAGGTAAAAGAATTATTGAGCTTCGGTATTAATTATAAATGGTAATCACGTAAAGCTGATATAATGTAAAACAAGTAAGGCTGCTTTTAGGAGAAAAGCAGCCTTACTTGTTTTTAGGAGGAAAATTCATAGTATCATTTTGTTATCTTATACTTATCAATGGTGCAAAGTGATACCTTAGTCTGTGTTATAAAACAGGTTTTCTTGCTTGTTCTGTGGAAAAAGTGAAGAAAAATAGTTAAAACGGGGAAAAGTACGTTGGCGTACACATAAAAAAAGCGGGTGAAAGCCTTGCAGTTCACAAATAATGCGTAAATTTGCCGCAATTTGTAATGCACAGTTTGCAAAATGGCAGATATTATAAAACATCAAGGTATTGTGGAAAACATAAACAGTTCTCATATAAAGGTGAGAATTGTCCAAACGTCAGCTTGTGCGGCATGTAGTGCGAAGGGACATTGTGCCTCGGCTGATACCAAAGAAAAAATAATCGATGTAACTACCGGCGATGCGTCTTCCTATCAGGTGGGTGACCGGGTAATCGTTTTTGGCGAACTCTCTATGGGAATGATGGCGGTGTTGTGGGCCTTTATAATACCTTTCTGTATTCTGGTGATTTCTCTCTTTGTATTTATGGCTATCTGGAGTGACGAACTTCTCTCTGCACTTTGTTCGTTAGCTCTTCTTATTCCTTATTATTATATATTGTGGCTAAATAAAACACGTATGGGAAAGAAATTTTCTTTTTCAATAAGGCCAATTGACTAACTCTTGGAACATTAAAACAAATAATTAAATAAATAACTAATTTATGAATGTAATTCTGATTGCAGTGATTTCATTGGGAGCCATAGCGCTGGTTTCGGCCGCTATATTATACATAGCTTCCAAGAAATTCGCCGTGTATGAAGATCCGCGAATTGCACAGGTAGGAGAGGTGTTGCCTCAAGCAAATTGCGGTGGATGTGGTTATCCGGGTTGTAGCGGTTTTGCCGATGCCTGTGTAAAGGCAGGTTCGCTGGAGGGCAAGTTCTGTCCGGTAGGCGGACAACCTGTTATGACGCAAATTGCGGGAATCCTTGGTTTGGATGCCGTTGCTGCCGAACCGATGGTGGCAGTTGTGAGATGTAATGGAACCTGCGCCAACCGTCCCCGTACGAATATGTACGACGGTGCGAAGAGTTGTGCTATTGCGGCCTCTCTTTATGGTGGCGAAACCGGTTGTAGTTTCGGATGTCTGGGGTGTGGTGACTGTGTGGAAGCTTGTCAGTTTGATGCTATCCACATGAATCCAGAGACGGGACTTCCGGAAGTGGATGAAGCAAAATGTACGGCTTGTGGAGCTTGTGTCAAGGCTTGTCCGAAGAACATTATCGAGATTCGTCCGCAAGGTAAGAAGTCACGCCGTATCTATGTGCAGTGTGTGAACAAGGACAAAGGCGGCGTAGCGCGTAAAGCTTGTACAGTTGCTTGTATTGGTTGTGGCAAGTGCGTGAAGGTTTGTCCGTTCGAAGCGATTACACTTGAAAATAATCTGGCTTACATCGATCCGAACAAATGTAAATCATGTCGTAAGTGCGAAGAGGCTTGTCCTCAGAACACGATTATCGCACTCAATTTCCCGCCGCGTAAACCGAAGGCGGAAGGTGCTGCTTCGGTTGCTGCTCCTAAGGTAGCCGTTGCACCGAAAGCTACAGAAACGCCTAAGGTTGCAGAGGCTCCTAAAACTGTAGATACCCCTAAAGCTGTTGAGACTCCTCAGGTTGAAACTCCAAAGGCAGAGGCTTAATAATAAAGAAGTAATAAACGACTAAAATACAGAATTGTATGTTGAAGACATTTTCAATCGGTGGTGTTCATCCACACGAAAATAAACTTTCAGCACATCAGCCGATTATAAAGGCGGAAATTCCTGCCAAAGCTGTGATTTTGCTGGGCCAGCACATCGGTGCGCCTGCAAAGCCGATTGTAGCTAAAGGAGATGTGGTGAAAGTCGGCACAAAGATTGCCGAACCCGGTGGTTTCGTATCCGCGGCCATCCACTCGTCTGTCAGCGGCAAGGTTGCTAAAATCGATACGGTTATCGATGCCAGTGGTTATCCGAAACCTGCCATCTTTATTGATGTGGACGGTGATGAATGGGAAGAAAGTATTGACCGCACCGAAACGTTGGTGAGGGAATGTAACCTTACATCCGAGGAAATAGTAAAAAAGATAGCCAATGCCGGTATTGTAGGTTTGGGTGGTGCATGTTTCCCTACTCAGGTGAAACTCTGTCCGCCGCCTGCATTCAAAGCAGAGTGTGTGATTATCAATGCTGTGGAGTGTGAACCCTATCTGACAGCTGATCATCAGCTAATGCTGGAACATGCCGAGGAAATTATGGTAGGTGTATCTATTCTGATGAAAGCTGTGAAGGTGAACAAGGCATTTATCGGTATTGAGAATAATAAGCCCGATGCTATTCAGTTGATGGCGAAGGTGGCATCCAGCTATGCAGGTATCGAGGTAGTAGCCTTGAAGGTACAATATCCGCAAGGAGGTGAAAAGCAGTTGATAGATGCTATTACCAGTCGTCAGGTAGCGAGTGGTGCTTTACCAATTTCTACAGGAGCCGTGGTACAGAATGTAGGTACTGCATTTGCGGTATACCAGGCCGTACAGAAAAACAAGCCGTTGTTTGAGCGCGTGATTACCGTTACTGGTAAGTCAGTAGCAAAACCGTCTAACTTCCTGGCACGTATTGGCACGCCGATGAAGCAATTGATTGATGCTTGCGGTGGTCTGCCCGAAGATACAGGTAAGATTATCGGTGGTGGCCCGATGATGGGTAAGGCATTGGTCAACACGGAGGTTCCTACCGCTAAAGGTAGTTCCGGTATTCTGATAATGAATCAAAAGGAAGCCAAACGTGGTGAGGTTCAACCTTGCATCCGTTGTGCAAAGTGCGTGGGTGCTTGTCCGATGGGATTGGAACCTTATTTGCTGTCGGCACTTGCCGAACATACAGAATTCGAGAGAATGGAAAAAGAAAGAATTATGGATTGTATCGAGTGCGGTTCTTGTCAGTTTACCTGTCCTGCCAACCGTCCGTTGCTGGACTATTGCCGCTTGGGTAAGGGCAAGGTAGGAGCGATTATCCGTGCACGTCAAGCTAAATAATAACGAAGTATGGAAAATAAATTAGTAATATCACTTTCACCCCACGTCCATGGTGGTGACAGCGTGAAAAAGAATATGTATGGTGTGCTTATTGCATTGATTCCTGCATTTCTTGTATCGCTCTATTTCTTCGGACTGGGTGCGCTGATTGTCACGGCTACATCGGTAGCTGCCTGTTTGTTCTTCGAATGGGCTATTGGTAAATTCCTGATGAAGAAAGAAACCACAACAATCTGTGACGGTTCTGCTGTAATCACAGGTGTGTTGTTGGCATTCAATTTACCTTCCAATCTGCCTATCTGGATTATTATTCTGGGTGCATTGTTCGCCATAGGCGTAGGCAAGATGTCTTTTGGCGGGTTAGGTAATAATCCGTTCAACCCTGCATTGGCAGGCCGTGTGTTCCTGTTGCTTTCTTTCCCTGTGCAAATGACGAGTTGGCCGGTGGTGGGACAGTTGACTGCTTACACCGATGCTACGACGGCTGCTACTCCGCTTAATCTGATGAAGCAGATTGCCGGTGGAAATATAGAGGCTCTGAAAGATCTGCCTTCCTCTTTCGATTTGCTGATTGGTAACAATGGCGGTTGTCTGGGTGAAGTCAGTGCATTGGCGTTACTGCTGGGATTAGCTTATATGCTTTGGAAGAAAATTATTACCTGGCATATTCCTATTTCTATATTGGCTACAGTATTTGTATTCTCGGGTATTATGCATCTGGTAGATCCGGAACTGTATGTATCTCCCGTGCTTCAGTTGCTTACAGGTGGTTTGATGCTGGGTGCTATTTTTATGGCTACTGACTACGTCACTTCTCCGATGAGCAAGAAGGGAATGCTGATTTATGGTGTATGTATCGGATTACTGACAGTGATTATCCGTCTGTTCGGTGCTTATCCCGAAGGTATGTCATTCGCTATTTTGATTATGAACGCCTTCACTCCGCTGATTAATACATATTGTAAACCTAAACGCTTTGGGGAGGTAGCGAAGAAGAAATGAAAAAGTTAGAATCATCCTTGAAGAATATGTTGCTGGTACTCACGGGCGTTACTGCCATCTCTGTGGCTTTGCTGGCATATGTGAATGAATTGACGAAAGAACCTATAGCACAAGCCAATGCAAAGACATTGAGCGACGCTGTCAGTGCAGTGGTTCCCGGTTTCGATAATGATCCGATTGCAGAAAAGAAGATGCAGGCTGTGAATGGTGTAGATTATGCTGTGTATCCTGCTACGAAAGGTGGAGAGTTTATTGGTGCTGCCGTAGAAGCGAGTTCAATGGCATTCGGTGGTGAGCTGAAAGTCTTGGTCGGCTTTGATGCGGAAGGAAACATTATAGATTATTCCCTGTTGTCGCATGTGGAAACTCCGGGATTGGGGTCCAAGGCTGCCGATTGGTTTAAAGAAGGAAATAAAGGAAGTATCAAAGGAATGAATCCGGGTAAGGCTCCGTTGTCTGTAAGCAAAGATGGAGGCCAGGTAGATGCCATTACAGCTTCTACTATTACTTCACGAGCTTTCCTGAATGCTGTGAATGCTGCTTATGCTGCTTATGCCGGTCAGAATGAATCGGATGCCACTACGGGCGCTACGCAAAAAGTTGTTGAACCTGCTGAAAATGCCGCCACTGAAGCTGCGGACTCTATCAGCGCTAAATAAAGAAAGGAGTAGAAGATATGAATAATTTTAAAGTTATGATGAACGGGATTATCAAAGAGAATCCTACGTTTGTACTCCTGCTTGGTATGTGTCCTACGCTGGGTACCACCTCTTCCGCTATCAATGGTATGGGTATGGGACTGGCAACGATGTTCGTGCTGATCTGTTCTAATGTCGTAATCTCGGCAATCAAGAATGTAATTCCTGATATGGTACGTATTCCGTCGTTCATTGTGGTCATTGCTTCCTTTGTAACTTTACTGCAAATGGTCATGCAAGCTTATGTTCCTGCTCTATATGCTACGCTGGGTTTGTTTATTCCGCTGATTGTGGTAAACTGTATTGTATTGGGACGCGCAGAAGCTTTTGCTGCCAAAAACACTCCGGTTGCTTCTTTCTTTGATGGTTTAGGAATGGGCCTTGGCTTTACTTTGGCTCTTACTTTGCTGGGTGCCGTACGTGAATTTCTGGGAACCGGTAAGATATTCGATCTGACTATCCTTCCTGAAGAATACGGTATGTTGATATTTGTACTTGCACCGGGAGCTTTCATTGCACTGGGGTATCTGATCGCATTGATAAACGGCTTGAAAAAGAATTAATAATGGAAAATTAGAAATTAAGGATGAGAGTAGTAACTGCTTTTAGTTTTTAATTTTTAATTCTTAATTTTGGAAAGTATGGAATATATATTGATATTTATTTCGGCAATCTTTGTCAATAACATCGTATTGTCGCAGTTTTTGGGTATCTGTCCGTTTTTAGGTGTATCCAAGAAGGTGGAAACTGCATTGGGTATGTCGGCTGCCGTGGCATTTGTGCTTACGATTGCAACCATAGTGACATTCCTTATTCAGAAATTTGTGCTCGATGCTTTTGACCTGGGTTATTTACAGACTATTACTTTTATTCTGGTGATTGCTGCACTGGTTCAGATGGTAGAGATTATTTTGAAAAAAGTATCGCCTTCTTTGTATCAGGCACTGGGTGTGTTTTTGCCTCTGATCACAACTAACTGTTGTATTCTTGGTGTTGCCATCCTTGTAATTCAGAAAGATTATGATCTGTTGACCGGTGTGGTTTATGCATTTTCCACAGCTATCGGTTTTGGCCTGGCGCTGACTCTTTTTGCGGGCTTGCGCGAACAGATGAGTTTGGTAAATATCCCGAAAGGAATGAAGGGGACTCCGATTGCTCTGATTACTGCCGGTCTTTTGGCTATGGCATTTATGGGTTTCTCCGGTGTTGTGAAAATCTGAAAAATAGAACATTAACTAATAGGTTAGGGGTAGAAGAAATTCTACCCCTTTCTTTTTTAGACTAAAAAAAACACTCTTTTTTTATTTTATCTAAATTAAATTTCGTAATTTTGCGGGCACAACGATGATAACCTAATAGAATAAATCACTGATGAAGGAAAGAATTTTGGTTACAGGTGGAACAGGCTATATTGGTTCACACACTGTAGTAGAACTTCAGAACGCAGGTTTCGAAGTAGTGATAATAGATAATTTGTCAAACTCTAGCGCCGATGTAGTTGATAACATCGAAAAAGTATCGGGTATCCGTCCGGCATTCGAGAAGTTGGATTGTTTGGATTTCGCCGGTCTTGACGCTGTGTTTACTAAATATAAAGGCATTAAAGCCATCATCCACTTTGCAGCCAGTAAGGCTGTAGGCGAATCGGTTCAGAAGCCGTTGCTTTATTACCGCAACAATCTGGTTTCATTGATAAACCTGCTTGAACTGATGCCGAAGCATGGAGTGGAAGGTATCGTATTCTCGTCTTCTTGTACTGTATATGGCCAACCGGATGAATTACCGGTGACGGAGAAAGCGCCGATCAAGAAAGCTGAATCTCCTTATGGTAATACAAAGCAGATCAATGAAGAGATTGTTCGTGATACTGTGGCTTCAGGTGCTCCTATCAATGCAATATTGCTGCGCTATTTCAATCCGATTGGTGCGCATCCTACAGCATTGCTTGGTGAATTGCCTAATGGTGTGCCTCAAAACTTGATACCTTATCTGACCCAGACCGCTATCGGTATCCGTGAGAAACTGAGTGTGTTCGGTGATGATTATGATACGCCCGACGGCTCTTGCATACGCGACTTCATTAATGTAGTCGATTTAGCAAAAGCACATGTGATTGCTATCCGCCGCATCTTGGAAAATAAACAAAAAGAGAAAGTGGAAGTGTTCAACATTGGAACAGGACGCGGTCTTTCAGTATTGGAATTAATTAATGCTTTCGAAAAGGCAACCGGCGTGAAGCTGAATTATCAGATTGTTGGTCGTCGTGCGGGAGATATTGAAAAGGTATGGGCCGATCCTAAATTCGCAAATGAAGAGTTGGGTTGGACAGCTGTTGAAACCATCGAAGATACGTTGCTCTCTGCTTGGAACTGGCAGTTGAAGCTTCGCGAAAGAGGTATTCAATAAGCATTAAAAGCGATTTTTGTTTTTATTAACAAATAGGACATGAACAAATGCTTCCCCGCATTTGTTTATATGTTGCAAATCAGCCTGACGCTGTTTATGTATATGTGAATATCCGTAACTAGTACTTATGCCTCCCCGGCATAGACAGGTAAGATTGCATAGTAGTTTTGTCGTGTTTTATTTTGTGTTTGTGTTGTGAATAAGCCTTGTCGGGAGACAGGGCTTATTTTTTGTTCACCAGTGAACAAAAAAATATCAGGGTCTGATAAAGGTTCAGTTGCAGCTTCTGGAAAATGGCATAAAAAAAGAGGCTGAATTTAGCCTCTCCAATATAGTTTTAATCAAGGTCGTTATTTTAATATTCCGCGGTATATAAATGTCTTCTCTCCAAAAGTATTGCTGGGTAATATGGCACTTGGTTCGAACAATCCAAAAACAGACGAACCGGAACCTGTCATGGAGGCATAAATAGCTCCTTGTTTATACAGGTCTTCCTTAATTTCCCTGATAGCCGGGAACTGGGGGAATACACTTTCCTCGAAATCATTCATCATCCATTCTTTCCATTTTTCTACAGGACGTTTCACTATCTCTTTTAGTGGTATTTCCTGCCGATGCGGTTTTATTTGAGCAAAAGCTTCCCGGGTGGAAACAAAAATATCCGGTTTAACTAAAACAATCTGATACCCTTTTAGGGATAAAGAGATAGGGGAGAAGACGTTTCCTATTCCTTCAGCGTATGTTGGGGCATTCCGGATGAAAAAGGCGCAATCTGCTCCCAATTTTGCGGCATATTCTTCTAAGGTCTCATCCGTGAGTGCCAGATTGAATTTTTCATTCAATAATTTCAGCATATAAGCTGCGTCAGATGATCCGCCGCCTAAACCGGCACCGGAAGGAATATGCTTGAACAGGTGAATATCCACGGGCGGCAGATTGAACTTTTCATCCAACAGCTTATAGGCTTTCACCACTAAGTTATTTTCAACTTCTCCTTCGATTTTTAATCCTGCCTGGTGCAATCGAAACTTCTCATTGCCTTCGTGCAGAATATTCACTTCTAGCGCGTCTTCTAGGGGAACAGGATAGAATACTGTTTCCAGATTATGATACCCGTCGGGACGCTTCTCTACAATGTTCAGTCCCAGGTTTATTTTGGCATTCGGAAATGTTATCATGATATTTAGTTTTTAATATGTTAGTCCTATTATCCACAAAGGTAGTTTTTTCCCTGTAGCATATTCTATGTTATCGGCAAGAATAAAGGAGTCTGGTAAGTCGGCGATTTGTTTGAAGGTTTTGTCTGCACCTCCCACTTCAAATGTATATTTGTGATCGACAACGAAGTCTCCTTGTGTCTTACCATATTCTATTTCGTGGTTCACGGAAAGTTGACTTATTGCGAAAGTTTCTCTTGCCGTGCCAATTTGTACGGATGTAGAAGCTATGGCATAAAGCAAGTTTGGGTTTTGAAGATAAATTTTATCAGGCTTCTGCATCTTTTTGACAGAGGTCAGATCGGAATACAACAATTTAAGCAGCTTGGCACGATCCAAGTTCTGTAGATAGGTAATCACCGAGTTCCTGGTAAGCCCTATAGTCCCTGCCAGCTTTGTGATATCGACTTCATAAGGCACAGACGAGGCTAAAATGCTTAATAACGCTTTTAGTTTTCTTATATACGCAGGGTCTACTCCGCACAATAAAGGCATTTCCTGTTCCAAAATAAGGTTAACTATATTTTCAATGTTTATGTAGTAATCTTCCCGATTACCGGTAAAGAATGGATAATAGCCATCATGCAAATATTCATTGAACATTTGTACAGGTCTGCATTGTTCATTGATACCCAGGCAAATGTCGCCTGCATTCTCAAGTACTTCTTGTAATGAAGCAACCGGAATCCGAATGTTTTTATAAAACATCAAAAACTCTCGGAATGACAAACCGTACATATTATAAGGTAAACACCTTCTGGAAAGATCGGCATCTGCATTTAATATGTTGAGCAGCGATGAGCCACTGAAGACTATCTGCAGTGATGGATACAAATCGTATATTTCTTTAAGTTCTTTGCTCCAGGTGGGGTACTTGTGTACTTCATCCAAAAACAGATGTTTTCCTCCTTGAAGATAGAATTTCTCGGCAAGTTCCAGCAGCGTGTGACTACTGAAATAAATACTGTCGAGTGTACAATAGAGGGCTATCCGGTTTCCCGGTGGATAGTTCAATTTGATGTATTGTAACATCAAAGTTGTTTTTCCTACTCCGCGGGAGCCTCTGATAGCGATTAAACGATTGTTCCAATGAATTTTATTCATTAGTTCCCTTATGATATTGGTACTTGTCAGTGCCAACATTCTTTCTTGTTTTAAAAACAGGCTATCCATACTTGAAATTAATATATGTAGCAAATATACGAATTTGTTTAGTGTGAAAAGCAAATTTATGGGAATTTTGTTTAGAGTAGAAAGCAAAAAATATAGATATTTGTTTATTGCAGAAAGCAATTGGGTTAAACTATGATTTTATTTTAGAAAGTTATAAAATGAAGGTGTGTCATAATGCAGTACTATCTCAATTCCCGGGAGGAGGGGAGCTTAAGTTACTTTCCAGTTTTGACACACCTTCATTATCTTTTGCTTACCAGTCTTTTAGTTTTGCAACAACTTCAGAATATATTTTCCCGGCATCACAATCCTTGCTTTCATCTGCGGTGAGTTGTTGATGTCATAGAGTATTTTCCATATCCTTCCTTTCAGCTTTCCGAAATCCGTGAGTCTGAGAATGGCATTGATTTCCTTGATAACCGTTACTTTTTGGCGTTGTAACTCTTCCATCAGTCCTTCATAATTATGTGTATTTTTGTTGAGTGCATACTCCGGTGGAAGAAGAAGAACCTCCTCATTCTTTCCTGTCTCCCTTTGGGGAGATATAGAGGGGGAGTTATTTATATCATTAGTCTGATTGATAGGTAAAGCGTCGCTTGCCATGCCTTCCCTGATTCTCTGTTGGTTAGCTAGTCCTCCACGTCTGCCCGATTCTCTGTTCGCTTCGCGCTTGGCTTCCAGTGGCCCCATGCGCCGTGTGAGTCCGGGCGATGAAAAGGTTGTGTCGTTCACCTCAAATAGTCCTGAATCGAAGATGATTCTCTTCAAGGTTGCTACTGTCACTCTCATTTTTCTTGCCAGTACGGGCAGTATTCTTACGTCTGCCTTATATCCATTCTGTACTCTAAGAAACTCCAGTATCATCCAGTAGATACCGTATCCTTTCATTCCTTCTTTCTGTATCATCATCATTATTTTAAAATTACTGCTTGCATTGGCGTCATGTAATAGATATGATTCCATAATCTCCTGATTTTTAAATTCTCCACTCTCAATTAACCACCGGTTTCCACTCCAGAAAATTCTCTATCTGGAATGTTCTCCATCCCTGCTGTTCTATATCCCAGTATACCACATGGTTCTGGATACGTTCAATGTCGTATTTTCGGTGGAAACAGGCTTCATAATATACGAGTGTGGCTCTTGCCATATAAAAATCTCCATTCTGCTTGCGATAGGCTATTAGTGCACATCCGTATGCCATATACTCAGTCAGCAGTCTAATTCGTCTTGTCATCCATGTGATGGTTTCATCTGATAAATCTGTTTCTTGTCTGATAAGTTTCTTCCATAGATTTTCTACTCTTTCGCTTTTCGTTACATGATTCGATTGGTGCCCCAACGTTTGTTTCTTCATTTTAATGAATTTAGTAGTTTATAAATGATTAATAATCAATCTTCTGCGATGGCTACACCCTTTGCTCCGGATAGCTATACCCTTTTTAGGTTAGGGCTACACCATCCGGGTGAAAGGGTGTAGCCCTTCCACAATCAGATTGACGGGGCAAAGTTATGCCCTTTCTTTGTAGTAAACTATCAATGATTTATTGTTACATCATAACCATACGGATCTATGTGTTCGGTATCTTCCTTTTGTATTACTGCCCACATCTTTCTTAGTTCTGTCATAAAGCTGCTTATTTCCATTAAGTTATCTTGCCCTTTCTCGTGTTTTATGGCGTCGCCCGATTTGTACAAATGCATTCCTAAATCGCTTATGTTATTAATATTTTGACCTTTAAAATAGCCTAATTTGAAGCTTCTTAGAGCTCCTACACACAGATGAGTTTTTATACCTGCATAATACCGTTCAGCCAATAAATCCTCATCAACTATACTGATTTTACTTACTGTTCTGGTACTGCTTGTACTCTGATTTTCAACTTGATGAGATGTTTTCTTTACGTTAGATTCATTTTGAACCTCTTTTTTTTAATTTTTCCATATTGTATAATTTTTAATTATTGATTTAACTGATATTCACAGTTAAAAATGTTACAAAAATAGGAAATTAAAATTAGAGGGATAATAGAGTAGGGGGAAATACAGTAAATATAATCTTTTATGAGTAGTAAATAATTGTATACTAGATATATAAGTTTTAATTTGGAAAGTGTTCAAAAAACGTTCGTTTAATGGGCGCAAAGATAAAGGTGTTTTTCCGAATGACAAAATGTTTGATAAAAAATCTTCTTTAAATTGGATAAAAACAAAGCTAACTATCTGATTATAAGAAATAAACGAGAGCTGAAAATATCTGTTAATATTTACTCATTTTATTCTTTTTCTATCTTCCGCTTTTAAAAAATATTGACGCCCATTAAACGAACGATTAAAAAATACTTTTTGACTGTAATCTGCTCGTTTATAGCTTTTTACCTATAAAGCATTGGACTGCTGTAGAAAACTCGTTGACAAGAGGAGCACAAAGCTTGTTGTATTTTACATAAAGTGCTCGCAAGTGATTGAATTTCAAGTATATGCAAGAAGTTCAAAGCCCCGGAGGAACGCACTTTTCTGAAATAATCATAGAATGGAAGTGGAGAAAGAAACCCCAATATGGTATGCTATGCGTGCCACTTATCGTAGAGAGCCGGATGCTATGCGTTTGCTTGAAAAGGAAAAATTGGGTTGTTTCGTTCCCATGCAATACAAGATCAGTATAAAGAAAGGTAAGAAAGTGCGTGTTCTGGTTCCTGTCATTCATAATTTACTTTTTGTTCATGCTTGTCCTTCCGAGGTGAAGCGTATCAAATCACAAGTAACCTATTTACAATACATAACCGATACCCGTAGTGGTCAGAAGATTATTATCTCAGATAGCGAGATGCAGCGTTTTATTGCTGTAGCCGGTACTTACAATGATCATCTCATGTACTTTCAACCTGATGAACTGAATTTATCTAAAGGTACAAAAGTTCGTATCACGGGAGGTGACTTCGAGGGTCAGGAAGGTATTTTCCTGAAAGTAAAAGGGGCTCGCGATCGTCGTGTAGTTGTTGCGATACAAGGTGTCATAGCCGTTGCCATGGCTACTATCCATCCTGACCTTATAGAGGTAATTGACAGTTGATAACTCCAAAATCATAATTCTTTATGACTCTTTCCGAAGAAATAGTTTCTCTTCAGCGTGCAGCGCACGAGCTGATGTATTTGGGCATGGACGGGAGTCCGGTCTATAGCGATGACTTGTCCCGCCGTAACGGTGAAGTTTACCGCCTGACCACGGCTTTGTATAATTCCGGTGTCAAAGGTTCTACTGTGGAAGAACAGGCTAATGTTTGTCTGGCTCTTCTGATGGGTTACAACGCTTCATTTGTCGATCATGGTGAAAAGCAAATACATGTTCAGGAAGTTTTAAATCGTTGCTGGAATATCCTCGATTCACTTCCGGCTTCTTTGTTGAAGCTCCGTTTACTAACTGCCTGCTATGGTGAGGTTTTTGACGATCCCTTGGCTGATGAAGCTCGTACCATCATTGCTTCCTGGGATTCCGCATCACTTACTCCCGATCAACAGGAAGCCATCGCCGAGTTCCAGAATGTAGTGGATAATCCTTATCCTTGGGAATATATTGATGAATGAGAAAATCATCATGAAGAATAATTATCTTTATATATAAACTATGCGTCGATTATTATTATTTATCTTTTGTCTTTTTACTTTATCCGGTTTTGTTCATGCCCAACGCATGTCTGATGAACAGGTTGTTGAGTATGTAAAGAATGCACAAGCAGCAGGAAAATCCCAGAAGCAAATGACTACTGAACTGCTTCGCCGTGGTGTGACCCAGGAGCAGGTATTGCGGATTAAGTCCAGGTATGAGGCTACCAACAGTACTGCTGAAGGTACAGGTAATAAGCCCAACCAGATGCGTAAACACGCCGTGGCTTTGGATTCATCTTATGAAGCTGCAGAGTTGGAAGACCAGAAGGCTGTTATTGATGAAAAGCAGGATAGCAAAGCTCATCTGGAAATGTCTGCCAGGCAGATTTTCGGTCACAATTTATTCAGAAATACCAATTTAAGCTTTGAACCCAGCGCTAATCTTGCCACTCCGATAAGTTATCGTTTGGGCCCCGGTGATGAAGTGATTATAGATATCTGGGGTGCTTCGGAAAATACAATCCGCCAGACGATCAGTCCTGAAGGTGATATTCAGGTTAAGGATCTGGGGCCGGTTCATTTGAATGGGATGACGGTGAAGGAAGCCAACCAATATCTGCAACGTGAATTTTCTAAGATTTATTCGGGTATCGGTGGCAATGAGCCTAACTCTCAGATTCGGTTAACGCTTGGAGACACGCGTACTATTCAGGTAAACATCATGGGAGAGGTTTCCGTTCCGGGTACTTATTCTCTTTCTGCTTTTTCTACTGTTTTTCATGCATTGTACCGTGCGGGTGGTGTTAATAAAATCGGTAGTTTGCGTGGCATAAAATTGGTGCGTAACGGAAAGACTATAGAAAATCTTGATGTCTATGAGTTTATCATGAAGGGTAAGATGAATGACGATATACGCTTGCAAGAAGGCGACGTTATCATTGTGAATCCTTATGAATCTCTGGTGGAGATTGTTGGAAAGGTGAAACGTCCAATGTACTACGAAATGAAGCCTACGGAGACTGTCGCTAATTTGCTGGAATACGCCGGCGGTTTTACAGGGGATTCCTACAAGAAAGCCATTCGTCTTATCCGTAAGAGCGGACGTGAGCATCAGGTTTTCAATGTAGATGAAATGGATTATTCCGTATTCCGTCTGGATGACGGTGATCTTGTAACTGTTGATGCCGTACTCGATCGCTTTGAAAACAAAGTTGAGATTAGTGGTGCTGTTTACCGTTCGGGACTCTATCAGTTGGATGGAGAGGTAAACACGGTAAAACAGTTGATAAAGAAAGCTGAAGGGCTTCGTGGCGATGCCTTTTTGAATCGTGTATTATTGGATCGTGAACATGAGGATCTTTCTCATGAAGTTATAGCTATTGATTTGAACGGTTTACTCAATGGTACCGTTGCAGATATTCCCTTGCAAAAGGATGACCATCTTTATATCCCCAGTGTGAATGATCTGAAGGAGGAAGAGACCGTATCAATATATGGTGAAGTTCTAAATCCGGGAACCTTCCTATATTCGGACAAGATGACTATAGAGGATTTGGTTGTTCAGGCTGGCGGTTTGCGTGAGGCAGCGGCTACTACGCGAGTGAGTGTGACGCGCCGTATTAAAAACCCTAAGAGTACTGCTTACAGTAGTAAATTGGCGGAAACATTTGCTTTTGATATAAAAGACGGCTTGGTGATAGGGGATGCGGATTTCTATTTGCAGCCGTTTGATATGGTTCAGGTCCGCAGGAGTCCGGCCTATAAGGTGCAGCGTACAGTTTCAGTATCGGGAGAAGTGTTGTTTAGTGGAAGTTATGCGCTTTTGAAAAAGAACGAGCGTTTGAGTGATTTAATAAAACGTGCGGGTGGTATAACTCCGGATGCTTACATAAAAGGCGGTCGTCTTATTCGCAGAATGAATGATGAAGAGCGTCGCCGTGAAAGGGATGCTCTGCGTATGGCACGTAATGGTGAGGGCAAAGACAGTATATCTGTTGCTAAATTGGCTATAACGGAAACATATACCGTTGGTATAGATATGGAGAAGGCTTTGGCTAATCCGGGTAGCGACTATGATGTTGTTTTGCGCGAAGGTGATGTGATCTATATTCCTGAGTTTGTCAATACTGTTAAGATTAGCGGTTCGGTTATGTATCCGAATACGGTGGCTTGGGAGAAAGGTGCGAAATTAAAACATTATATCAATATGGCTGGTGGTTATGGTAATATGGCAAAGAAGAAGAAAGCGTACATCATATATTTGAATGGTACTGTGGCGCGTGCAAAACGCGGTGATAGTCAACTGATACAGCCGGGTTGTGAAATTGTAGTACCCAGTAAGGCTGAGAAACAGCACATGAAATTTGCAGAAATATTGGGTATCAGTTCTACTACTGCTACGATGGCGGCTATGGTAGCAACTTTGGTAAATGCTTTTAAATAGAATATGAATTATGAGTGAGGAACTTCAAAAGAACCCTTCTTCTCAAGAAGAAGAAATAGATTTACTGGAGCTTGCATTAAAGGTCTGGGGGGAACGTAAGTTTATACTGAAGGCTTGTGGATATGCTGTATTGATAGGCTTGGTAATTGTATTTAGTATTCCTCGGGAATATACAGCTGAGGCCATGATTGCACCGGAATTGTCTGATAATAAAGGTACAGGTGGACTTTCGTCATTGGCCGCAATGGCGGGTCTTAATCTTAATGCCACATCTGGTGCAGATGCAATATATCCTGATTTATATCCTGATATCGTTAGTTCTACTCCTTTTATTACGGGACTTTTTAATGTTCGAGTTAAGGATTTGGATGAAGAGGTTGATACTACACTTTATTGTTATTTGAATGAATATCAGCGTATGCCGTGGTGGTCATTGATAACTTCTGCCCCATTTGAGGCACTTGGTTGGGTTGTTTCATTATTAACAGATGAAGAAGATGATGGTATTTTTGATCCTTTTCATTTAACGAAAGAAGAAACTGATACCGCGAAAGAGTTAAGTGAGCGTATAAATGTTTCTGTTGATAAGAAGACGGGTGTTACGACTTTGTCTGTGACAATGCAGGATGCCCGTATTTCTGCTTGTCTTACTGATACTGTAGTACGTCGGTTACAAGACTATATCACAGAATATCGAACAACTAAAGCTCGTCAGGACTTTCAGTTTCAAGAGAAACTTTTTGAAAGAAAAAAGAAAGAATATGAGAAAGCTCAGGAGAACTATGCCAAGTTTGCAGACGCTAACAAGAATATTATTTTGTTGAGTTATCGTGCTGAACAAGAAAGGTTGGAAAATGAGATGCGTTTGGCATATCAGGTTTATACCTCTGTAGCGCAGCAATTACAAATGGCAGAAGCAAAAGTACAGGAAATTACACCAGTGTATACAGTTATTGAACCAGCAACTATTCCGATAAAGCCTTCAAAACCTCGTAAGGCTCTAATGCTTATTGGTATCGTGTTTTTGGTAGGAGCAACTTGTGTCGGCTGGATACTATTTGGAAGGGATTTCTTTACTGATTTGAAGAATAGAAAGGAAGATAATAAAGTGAAATTGAAGGAAGATGAAACTAGATAGATAAATATGCATATAACTAGGGGTGAGAGATAACGCTATTTCTTAATGTAGATCTATGCGAAGATTCCTATAATTAATATAAATCAACTTAGCGTTTCTTTCTCCCTAGTTCTTTTTATGTATGGTTACATTGAATTGAATTTTATATATAATACATTTTGTTTTTTATAAGCGTTTGGAAATAAGATCTTTGACGCTCGTATTTTTCAAATTCACTCAGGTCATATTGGTTATTGTATGCAGGAATCTTTAAAAGATAAAACAGTTCGTGGTGTTGGTTGGAGTTTTATAGACAATATAGCTAGTTCGGGCATTACTTTTCTGGTCGGTCTCATCTTAGCTCGTTTGTTAACTCCTGAGGAATATGGGGTTATGGCTATGATAGCTATATTTATAGCTGTATCAAATTCAATTATTGATAGCGGTTTTTCTAATGCCCTGATACGTAAAGTACACATAAATCGTATTGACTATAATACCGTTTTTTATTTTAATATAGTAGTTAGTATTGTTTTATATATTTCTTTGTTTCTTGCATCACCGGCTATAAGTGTTTTTTTTAAAGAACCCATATTGATGGAGGTTATGCGAATAATAGGCTTTATTCTTATTATTAATGCATTATCCATTATACCTCGTACGATATTTGTACGGAATGTTAATTTTAAAACACAAACTAAAGTTTCATTAATCTCGTCTGTAAGTAGTGGATTTGTTGGTATAGGTATGGCACTGGCTGGAATGGGAGTATGGAGCTTGGTCGGCCAACAACTATCCCGGCAATTATTAAATACTTTGTTTTTATGGATTTTCTGTAAATGGTATCCTAACTGTGAGTTTTCAATAAAAAGCTTTAATGAGCTTTTTGGTTTTGGATCCAAAATTTTGTTATCCGGGCTTATAAATACTATTTATAAGAATATTTATTATATCATTATTGGTCGTTTTTATGCTTCTTCCATATTAGGACAATATACACGTGCAGAACAGTTTAATACAATATTCTCCAGCAACTTGACTACTGTTGTCCAACGTGTTAGCTATCCTGTATTAAGTTCAATTCAAGAGGAATCAGAACGATTGCGTGAAGCTTATCGCAAGGTTATAAAAACTACTATGTTGATAAGTTTTGCATGTATGTTAGGACTTGCAGCTGTAGCAAAACCTTTGATTCTTATTTTAATAGGTGCGAAGTGGCTTCCTGCCGTTTACTTTTTACAAATAATCTGTTTTGCCGGTATGTTGTACCCTCTTCATGCTATTAATTTGAATATTTTACAAGTAAAAGGACGCTCTGACTTATTTCTAAAGTTAGAAATAATAAAAAAAATAATAGCGGTAGGTCCAATTATGGTAGGTATATATTGCGGTATTGAATATATGCTTTGGGGAAGTGTTATGATTTCTTTTATTACTTTTTTTTTAAATAGCTATTATTCGGCAGGATTGATAAATTATCCTACTATAGATCAATTGAAAGATATATTGCCTACTTTCCTTACATCTTTTGTCGTGGCTTTTTTTATGTGGTGTGTTTCTTTGTTAAATTGGTCTATTTATCTTCTTCTTCCACTTCAGTTGTTTTTGGGGATTTTACTAGGCTTTCTTATCTATGAAAAAGTAAAATTGCCAGAATATCTTGAACTCAAACAACTAGTTACTTCCTTAATTAAAACCAAAATAAATATTATTAAGAATGAAAAATAATAAAGTGATTACAGTTACCTCTCCATTACTTCCTTCTCTTGACGAGTTTATGCCCTACTTACAGGATATTTGGAGCCGTCAGTGGTTAACTAATAACGGTTATTATCACCAGGAATTAGAGAAAGCGTTGTGTAAATATTTAAAGGTACCATATATTAGTCTTTTTACGAACGGTACTTTACCATTAATGTGTGCTTTACAAGCATTACGTATAACGGGGGAGGTGATAACTACTCCTTATAGTTTTGTGGCTACTACTCATTCCTTGTGGTGGAATGGTATAAAGCCTGTATTTGTTGATATAGATCCTGTTACTTGCAATATAGACCCTAATAAAATAGAGGCAGCTATTACTCCCAAGACGACAGCTATTATGCCTGTTCATGTTTATGGTAAACCATGTGATACAGAAAAAATTCAAACCATTGCGGATAAATATGGATTGAAAGTCATTTACGATGCTGCTCACGCTTTCGGTGTTGAAGTGAATGGCAAATCTGTTTTGGAGGCGGGTGATATGTCTACTTTAAGTTTTCATGCTACGAAAGTTTATAATACGATTGAAGGTGGTGCCTTGGTCTGTCGAGATGAAAAAACCAAGAAACGCATTGATTATCTAAAAAATTTTGGTTTTGCGGGTGAAACTACAATTGTCGCTCCTGGGATTAATGGTAAGATGGATGAAGTACGTTCTGCATATGGTTTATTGAATTTAAGGCAAGTGGATGCAGCTATTGATTCACGGCGTCAAGTTGCTATTAAATATAGAGAAGTGCTACGTAATGTAGAAGGTATTAGTTTTATGGAGGATATGCCTGGAGTCCGACATAACTATTCTTATTTTCCGATATTTATTGATGCAGATAAATATGGTATGACTCGTGATGAATTATATTTTAAGATGAAAGATCAGAAAGTTTTGGGCAGACGTTATTTTTATCCTTTGATAAGTGAATTCTCTACTTATCGTGGTTTGGATTCAGCTATTCCTGAAAACTTACCGATTGCACATGGAATAGCAAATTCTGTGATTTGTCTCCCTATGTATCATGGATTGGATTCTATAAGCGTCCAACGAATATTGGAAATAATAGTTAGATAATAACTTGAACAAATGAAAAGGATTCTAATGTTAGGTATTGCCATTGAAATATTGTCGTGATTCCCTTGATGAGGTCAGGCTTTGTTCTAAAGATATTCTATTTCTTCATAACATGTCTATTACTAAACTAAATAGGGATCTGCCAGCTGTTTTCTTTATAATATTGGCTATGTGTGTGTCCATGGAATTGTATTTTACATGGAAATTGCCGCAGTCTATTATTAATTCTGTATGTGCAGTTGCCTTATTACCTTACTTGTTGAGGATGAAAATTCCTCGGCAATCAATATGGGTGATTATTTTGTTGATTGTAAATTTTGCATATAATTATACTCATAATACACCATTGTTTTCATTCTTATCTTTTCTTAATATCCTTTCTGTTATAATTATTTCAATATTTGTAATTTCATCGAGCATTGATTTCAAAATAAAACTTTTGAATGCTTTTGATTTGTTTATAAAATGTATTTGTTTGATATCTTTGGTCGGTTGGCTTCTGTATTTGGCAGGGATACCTTTACCTCATTATTATTCAGAAACATCGGATTTTTATAGTCATGAAGTTTACTATTTATTTATAGTAGGAGCAAATAATGTATTGGCAGAGTTGTTACCTCGTTTTTGTGGAATGTTTTTGGAACCAGGGCATATAGGTAGTACTTGCTGTTTGCTTTTGTTTATAAATAGATTTGACTTCAAAAATAAATCAAATTATATATATCTTTTATCAATCGTATTTTCTTTATCATTGGCTGCTTATTGTCTTTTTTTTATAGGCTTATGTCTTCATTTCTTCTTTAAAGGAGTACATATTATGAAATACATTCTATTTATGGGAATGTTTGCTGCTGCTTTTTATGTATTTGGTCAGACTTACAATGGTGGAGACAATATATTTAATGAAAAAATATTAAGTAGATTGGTGATTGTTGATGGTGAACTTTCTGGAGATAATAGAACGTCAATGTTGTTTGATGCTTATTATGAAGATTGGTTTAAATACGGAGATGTAATTAATGGTTATGGAAAAAAGGCTTATGCTGAAGGTAATGGATCTACAAATATATTACATGGATGTGCAAGTTTCAAACGCTTCTTTTTTATAAATGGGGTTATAGGTGTTGTATTAGTTTTTGTTTTGTACGTAACCTTGTTCTCTAAACATTACTCAAAACAAGGACTTGGTTTTTTTATATTGCTTGTGATTTGTAATATGATACGAGACTATCCTTTTAGGTTAATGTGGTTCTATTTATTCATATTAGGTATTGTTGTCCTATCGCTTCCAAAAAGGAAGGCAGACATGATATATTGAAATTTTTAAGTTTTGCAGTATGATAAAGAAATCAGATCATATTTTTTTTGCTAAAGAAAGTTCGTGTATTTTTAGACTTGTTGTAAGTAGTTTATTTTTTGTCTATGCAATTTCTTTTTTTGCAGCAGAAAATGGACATATTCGTATTAGCAAAATTCTTCAGGCTTCCCAAAGCAACGTCCTATTCACAGAGAAATTGCCGCGGGTTTATTCTAAGTTGATAATTGACGCTAAATGTGAATTAGGTGGAAATCGTTTGCTTTTGCCATCAGGAGCAGAATTGGTAATAGAGGGAAAAGGATATATTGACAATGGAATAATAAAGGGGGATAGTAGTCTGTTAACTGTTACAAGTAAGAAAAATGTCATAGGTCTGAACGTCTTGATTTCAGGAACGTGGTATAATACGGAAGTGTATGATTCTTGGTTTGATTTTAATAACTCTCCAGATTTCGTCTCAAATCGAATTATTGAGAATATCTTATCATTGACTGATGATTCTCATTTTTGTCACATATATTTTCAAGCAGATAGGTGCTATTTTTTTGAGTTGTTATACAAGGGTGAAACAAATCTTGGCGATAAATTGCCTTATTCGATGACAGGAAAGACAAAAAAGAGGAAATATTCGGATTTATATAAAGATGAGTACTCTTTTACAAGGATATTTACTATACCATCGAATACACATGTTACCATTCAAAATCACTTTAAGATGCTTCCAACTAACCAAGGGGCATATTTCATTTTTTGGGAATATGGCAAAAATAATGTAACGATTGATGGTAAAGGATCTATTTCCGGAGATGCAAGAGAGCATATTTATGATTCGCCTTTTGTTAAAAGATCAAACTATTATGGTGAATGGGGGCATATTTTCAGTTGTAGAGCTTGTTCTAATTTTAGTTTTAAAGATATCACACTGCAAAATTCTTTTGGGGATTGTATTGCTTATGCTGCGGATTATTCAAATGAGCATGTATCGAACAGATGTTCAAAAAAATTAATTATTGATAATGTGAAAATAAAATATGCCCGTAGAAATGGGATAGCGATAGCCGCTCAAAATGTTTTGATTCAGAATACACTATTTGAAGGTTGTGGAATTGACTCTATAAAAGGAACAGCACCACGAGCAGCTATTGATTTTGAGCCGGATAATATAAGATTATACCCTGAAACAGGAAATGATAGTGTATATATGAGAAATTGCGTTTTTATTAATAATAAGTATGATGTATCATCTACCTTTAATAATCTTGTAACTTTCAATAAAATTGCAACTTATATTTTAAATTGTGAATTTACTGCTCCTTTGCGTCTTAATACTACTAATTGGATAGAATTTGATAATTGTATTATACCAGATATAACTAACTATCAAGATAAAATTACGGAGCAATGTCCTATTAAGCATATTACATTCAAACACTGCACTATTAGGAGAATGCCATCAATTCTTTTGAAATCATCTTGGAAAAATTTGTTTGTGCAATGTAATATAATAGAGTTAGACTGATCCGCATTGTAGATTAAGACTGAAAAATATAATAATAATTAATATGAATCTTCACATTTGCCTTGATGGAAATTTTATACAACAGGCGATGAGTGTTTTTGAACACTTTTTTCCTGATGAGAATGTTTTTATCATTTTTAATTTTCGTGAACGGAGAAATTATAAAGGAGATGTACCAGTTTATCGTTATGACTTGAATGATTCTGAACTTTTTGATAAAATTAAACAGATATGTTCAACGTTTGCTGTGAAAAATGTGGTTACTCATGGTTTTACGGCTAATTATTCTCGTATTTTTCAATACTTGAGGGAGAATAATTTATTTTCAGGTCAGGTTTATTGGATTTTTTGGGGATATGAACTTTATAATGCTTTAGGAGAAACGGGGAAATACAAATTGGTTGATGAAAATTCCCCTTTTTCAAAATTAACTTATATTGCTCCCAATCCTTTGCATGCTTTAGTGAGAAAAATAATAGGAAAACATCTTTATTCTGAAAATTTAGAAAAAGTTTTACCTTATTTTGACTATTTCTGCTTTTGGTTTCCGCATGACTTTGAATTACTTCATAAGTATTATACATCTCATGCAAAATTTAAATATTTTAAGTATATATCGAGTTATAAATCGGAAACCGAGAAAGCAGACCTTAATATTAGTCCAAAGAATGTCTGTAGGATTATGGTTAATCATCAAGCTTCATTGACAGGAAATCATAAAACGATATTTCAAAAGCTAAGTGCTATATCAGGCATTGATAAATTTGAGATTTGTACACCATTGTCATACGGGTCTAATTATATTCGGAAAAACGTTTTAAGGATGGGTAAGCGTTATTTTGGAGATAAATATAATGCACTCCTTAATTTAATGCCTTTGAATGAGTACAATAATTTTTTAGATTCTATTCCTGTTGCTATTTTTGGTACAATGCGTCAGGAAGCGGCTGGGAATATTATGAGACTTTTGAAGAGTGGAACCAAAGTTTATTTTAGAGAGAAAAATCCATTGTTTCAGTATTATAAAGAAAAGGGATTTATTGTTTTCTCTTTCGAAAGAGAACTTAATGATATAACAGATCTTCAGTGTTTATCAGAAGAAGGGCAATTACATAACATGCAAGTAGCAGAAAATATGCGGGTTTTTTATGAAGATTTTATGCCCTCTTTCTTTGATTAATGAACTTTCAACAATAGAAATGCTATTATGAAGAAACTAATTATTATTGGAGCTGGTGGTATGGGACGTACTATGTACTCTAATGCTTTAGAAAGTGTAGGCTATGGAACGGAATTCGTAGTAAAAGGATTCTTGAATGACTTTCCTTCATTGGATCAGTTTGAAAATTATCCTCCTATTATTGGAACTATTGAAAACTACCAACCACAAGATGAGGATGTTTTTGTCTGTTCAATAGGAGATAAACAACGTAAACAGTGTATTGAGAAAATTCAGAGTAGAGGTGGTGAATTTATTAATTTGATTCATCAGACAGCTCGCCTTTATACCAATGCGAAATTGGGAAAAGGTAATTTTATCGGTGCTTATACTGTTATTGGCAATGATGCTCAAATGGGGGATTTCAATATGATTCAATCATATACCGTTATAGGACATGATGCCCAAATCGGTAATTGGAATCGTATTGATACTCATGTTACGTGTGTTGGGGGAATAATAATAGAAGATCATGTAAATATTCATACTTCAGCTGTGATAAGTCATAATGTAGTGGTAGAATCAGAGGCCAATGTCGGGGCTTGTAGTTTTGTGATTAGAAAGGTCAAATCGGGTACAACCGTATTTGGAAATCCGGCTAAGAAACTTGTATAATATAATTTAAAATCATAACAATTATGGAAATTAAAAATTTTATTGAAAATTTTGCTGATCAGTTCGATGAAACTGATGCAAGTGCACTCACTCCAAAGACCGTGTTTCACGAATTGGAAGATTATTCATCGCTTGTTGCCTTATCTATTATAGCCATGATAGATGAGGAATATGGTGTTACCTTAAAAGGTAGTGATATGAGCGCTGCTGTCACTATTCAAGATTTGTTTAATACGATTCAAGCAAAGTCGACTGAATGAGTTATAATCCTTATAGTTTATTGGGTAAAACAATTTTGGTGACGGGTGCTTCATCTGGCATTGGACGAGCTACTGCTATCGAATGTTCACGAATGGGTGCTACATTAGTGCTCACTGGTAGGAATGAAAAAAGGCTTTTTGAAACTTACAATTCGTTAGAAACTGAGGGGCAAGTGCATCAGCTATTTACTGCGGATCTAAGTTCGACTGATGATATTTCAGCTTTGGTGGCTAAATTGCCTCAATTGGATGGTTGTGTAAATAATGCTGGTATAGGAAAGACATTGCCTATACCGTTTATCTCGTGGGATGAGTTGGACCGAATTTTTAGTTTAAATAGTTTTGCTCCTATGCTGCTGACTAAGGAATTGGTAAGAAAGAAAAAACTATCTAATCCTTCCAGTTTAGTCTTTACTTTATCTATAGCTGGAAATTTTAATATATTGACAGGTAATGCTATATATGGTAGCGCTAAAACATCTCTGTCTGCTTTCGTTAAATATGCTGCTGTGGAACTGGCTACAAAAGGAATTCGTTGTAATGCAGTAAGTCCTGGGATGGTACATACGCCACTAATTGATAAGCAAGTGTATTCAGAAGAAGATAAATTTAAAGACATGAGTTTGTATCCATTAAAACGTTATGGCAAGCCGGAAGAAGTAGCTCATGCCATAATCTATTTGTTATCCGATGCTTCTTCATGGGTTACTGGTACAAACTTGGTAATTGATGGTGGTCGTAGTCTGAAATAATTTGTATGGAAAGATTTTTGCATAATAAAGTGTGTATTGTTACCGGTGCCGCACAAGGCATCGGTAAATCTATAGCAGAACATTTTGCCTCAGACGGTGCAATAGTTTATGCTTGCGACCGTGCAGAAGGAGCTATGGATGACTGGGCTAAGGTCTGTTCAGAAGATAATAATAGCCGTGTGCTTCCTTTGTATTTTGATGTAACGGATGCTACAGCTGTAAAATCAGCCTTTCTGTCTGTCTACAAACAGGAAGGTCGCATTGATGCCTTAGTTAACAATGCGGGTGTTGTATTCAATAAGAAAATAGGCATGATATTGCGTCCAGAGACAGAGTTGATGTTTCGTGTGAATGTAATAGCTGTAATTGAGATAATTCAGCTGGTTTCCCGTCTGATGGCTCGCAATCACGGTGGTTCTATTGTAAATATTGCCTCGGTAACGGCGGTTTTAGGTTCACCGGGACAATCCGCTTACTCTGCAACTAAAGGAGCAATCATGTCTTTTACTAAATCTGCTGCTAAAGAATTGGCTTCTTTGGGGATTCGTGTGAATGCTGTCGCACCGGGTATTGTCAAAACGGAACGTTTTTCAGAACTTTATGAAGAAAGTGGTGAAAAGATTGATACCCGTATTCAAAAGATAGCCTTAGGACGCTTGGGAGTTCCTGAGGATGTAGCCAATGCTTGTGCTTTTCTTGTTTCAGACCGTTCTTCTTATATATCAGGTCAGATATTGGGAGTTGATGGCTGTGCTTCTATTTAGAATAAAGTAAACCAAATGATATTGAATTTAAATAAGCAACCGCAGGATGCGCTTGCTGCAATTGATGCTTTGGGGAATACCTTGGCGTATGGTGAGTTGTTGGATTTTTCCAAGAATCTGTCTGATGTTTTTTTCGGTCGCTCCTTGTTATTCTTATTGACAGAAAATAATGTGGGTGGAATAGCTTGGAGCATAGGAACTATCAATTCAGGCAATGTTCCTTTGATATTGAATGCACATATTGAAAAGGAACTTCTTCATAATCTGTTTGACATTTACCGCCCTCCTTATATTTGTATGCCCTCATTGATGGCGGCTGACCTACATTATGAGACAGTGTGTGAATACTATGGTTATGTCCTTCTACGTACAGGGATGGAAGATTGTGCGATGCATCTGGATCTATCCCATCTTCTACCGACTTCTGGCTCAACGGGTAGTCCCAAGTTGGTACGGCATAAATATAGTAATATAGAAGCTGCGGCCTTAAATATCTCTACTTTCTTTGGTCTGACTTCCAATGACCGCCCTTTGCTTGTTCTTCCATTATATTATACTATGGGGTTGTCAGTGGTATTCAGTCATCTTTATGTTGGAGCTACTGTGCTGATAACCAATCAAAGTATGACTGATAAAGCTTTCTGGAATTTTATGAAAGAACAGCATGCTACCAGTTTTACAGGTGTTCCTTATAGTTTTGAGATATTAAATCTGATGCGCTTTTTCCGTATGGATTTGCCTGATTTGACACTGCTTACTCAAGGAGGTGGAAAAATGCCACGTCAGTTGAATTTGAAATTTGCAGAGTATTGTCGTGATAACGGGAAACGTTGGATTGCTACTTACGGACAGTCAGAAGGCACTGCTCGTATGGCTTATCTTCCACCGGAGTATGCGATTTCAAAGTGTGGCAGTATAGGACGTGCGGTTCCAAATGCAGAATTGACATTGATAGACAGTGATGGTTCTGTAATAGAATTGCCAAATACGGAGGGGGAGATGTGTTATCGCGGCAAAAATGTAACGATGGGATATGCTCGTAAACGCGAGGATTTACTGTTGGGTGATGAGCGTAACGGTTTTATGCGCACGGGGGATCTCGCCTATCGGGATGAAGACGGGTGCTATTACATTGTAGGTCGTATGGGACGCTTCTTAAAACTGTATGGAATGCGTATCGGATTGGATGAGTGTGAACAGATTATTAAAGGTAAATGCCCGATAGAATGTGCCTGTGTGGGTACGGATGAAAAAATGATTGTTTATCTGACCAATAATCAATATGTAACTGCGGTAAAGGAAATATTGGTAGAAAAGACCAAGCTTGTAGCATCGGCTTTTGAAGTGAGAATAATAGACTATATTCCTAAGAATGAAGCCGGAAAGATATTATACAGTAAGTTGAATTTATAAAAATAGAGAATGTAATGATGAATATTGAAAAATACAATGATGCTTTTGTAGAAGTGTTTGGTGTGGACTGTTCTGTACTGAATGATAATTTTTCGAAAGAGAACGTGGAATCATGGGATTCTGTTCATCAGTTGAATATCATTGCCTTGTTGGAAGAATCTTTTGACGTGATGTTCGATCCAGAAGATATTATGGAGTTCACTTCCTATGGTAATGGACGTGAAATTCTGAAGAAATATGATGTTGAATTGTAAGGCTTGATTTTATGGCAAGATGGAAAATTAAGCATGTCGGCATGAAAGGGGTGGCTATGGCTGTTCCAGAGCATGTGGTGAAGACATCTGATTTTGATTTTTTCTCTCAGGAAGAAGCTGAAGTGTTTGATAATGCAGTTGGTATAAAAAGTCGTCATATCGCTCCGGATAGTATCTGCGCATCGGACATGTGCCAGTTCGCAGCTGAGAAACTACTCGAAGAACTGGGATGGGAGAGGGATAGTATCGATGTTCTATTATTTGAATCCGTGACAGGTGATTATCGTACTCCTCCCACTTCTTGCGTATTACAAGACCGATTATTGTTGTCGGAGGATTGTTTCTGTATGGATATCCCTATGGGGTGCTGCGGATGTATGTATGCGATAACGGTTGCAGGCAATTTGTTGACTACCGGTAATATTAAGCGTGCTTTGCTGCTTATAGGCGATACTGCATTGCGTATGGGGTCGATGAAAGACAAGAGCCGCGTACCGTTGTTTGGTGACTGTGGCACGGCTGTTGCTCTAGAGTATGATGAAACAGCTAATGATATTGTCGTTGATTTCCATACGTATGGAAAGGGGTATGAGGCATTGATGACTCCTCATGGTGGTTTTCGTCATCCGGCTACACCGGAATCTTTTGAATACGAGGATTTCGGTAATGGCATCGTCCGTGCTCCTATTCATACTCTGATAAATGGGATGAATGTTTTTTCATTCGCAATATCTCGTCCTCCCAAATCAGTAGATAAATTCTTGACAGATTATAATATTAATCGCGATACGGATATTGATTACTTCTTGATTCATCAAGCTAACAAAATGATCGTTGACCGTATTGTTAAGAAGCTGAAACTTCCTAGGAAAAAAGTTCCTTATAATTTGGAAGAGTTTGGAAATTTGGGTGGTGCTTCTATTCCTTCATTGATGGTGACAAGACTTCGGGAGCAGTTAATGTCGAAAGAGGCTACTTTGTTGATGTCTTCTTTTGGTTTGGGCTTAAGCTGGGGGACTATGTGGATGAAAACGAAACCTATGATAGTGAGTGAATTGATTGTTATGAACTAAGGTATAAACAATCAATCTTTTTTGATGTATTTAATTGTTTTTGTGTAGTATGATAAAGATCTCTATTATTGGTGATGTAATGTTAGGGCGATTTGTACTTGAAAAGTATAAAAATAAGCCTTATCCAATAGTTGCTGATGCCGTTAAGAAACTATTTATAGACTCTGATTTTGTATTGGCTAATCTTGAATCTCCAATTGTAACTTCAACATCAAATGATTCATTGAAATTCTCTGCATCAGATGAACTTCTTGATGAAGTTACATTTATACGTGCCTTTTCTTTATCAAATAATCATATCAATGATTTTGGAATAAAGGGTATGGAGGAAACTATTATAGCTTTAGAAAATAGAGGGTTTCAACATAATGGATTGTTTACTTCTGAATATAAGCCGATTGTAGAGCATTGTAATAATGAAAAAATAGCAATATTCACTTGTGCGGATATGATGAATGTGGAATTTGATGAGGAAAATCATTATCATACTATTAGGTTGCATGATGAAAATGTGCTACAAAATGCCATAAAAGAATACAAAAATAGTGGCTATTTTTGTATTCTTTATGCACATGTAGGTATGTTATTCACGAGATTTCCGAACCCTATTATTCGAGATTTTATTTGTGCTCAGACAAAAACCGGCATTGATTGTATTGTAACTGTACATCCTCATTGTGTGGGTGGGTACGAAAAAGTTAATGATATTCCGATATTTTATTCATTAGGTGACTTTTTGATGGATGGAAGTTCATTTAGAAGAAGAGAATCCATTGTATTAGATCTGATAATTGAAGGAGGTAAATTAAATTCTTGGAATATAACTCCTGTAATTACAAATATGCAATTGGAAGTAGTATTGCCATTAGAAAACCAAGATAAAAAAATCAGAAATAGCTTTGGTTTTGTTTCAGATAAGTTAAAAAATGTGCAAGACTATATTTCATTTTATAAGATGCAATATAGAAAAGAAATGATTTCCCATTCGTTAAGCACATTGTTTTTTTTGTATAAAACAAAAGGAATAGTTGGTTTTCTTAGGGTGTTTTCTAATAGGATATGGGATGTAATAGAAATATTTAAACGTTTGCTTCAAGATAGATCAAAAATGAGTTATGATGCAGATGCTGTGGGCGAGAAACATAAACTGTCAAATGATGCTTTGAAATGAGGGATGAGAAAGTAATTTATAGGAAAAAGAGTAAAGGTCGTTATCTTTTGCAAATATTGTGGACAATTGTTTCATTTCAACTGTTTATCGATCTTTGTAAATTATTAGCTTATTATTGTGTGAATCATACTTTGGGATTAAGAGCTGCCAAAATAGGAAAAAGTAGTAATGTACATGCTACAGTGATTTTACGTCAAGCCAATAATATAGAAATAGGGGAAGGCTGTTTGATTAATCATAATAATGTATTGCAGGCAGGCAAAGCAAATGCAAAGATAAGAATTGGTAATTATGTACATACAGGAGCTAATGTAATGATTATTGCATTTAATCATGCTTTTGATACTCGCGAAAAGCCTACGATAAAACAGGATTACTACGATGCTTCTGTTATTATAGAAGATGATGTCTGGATTGGTGGAGGAAGCATTATTCTTGCTGGAGTGACAATAGGAAAAGGCGCAATAATAGCAGCTGGTGCTGTGGTAAACAAGGATGTCCCTTCCTATTCTATAGTCGGTGGAATACCCGCCAAAATAATAAAGCAAAGACCATAAAAATGTTTGTTTCAGTATTGATTTTAGATGCTGGTGGAACACAAGCTCTTCCAATAGCAGAATCTTTATATAAAGCTGGATTTGATATTCATGGTTTTTTTAGTCATAAATTATCTTATGGATATGGATCTCGTTTCATCAAGCATAAGCATATTGTTCAAGTGAGGAAAGCCAAGGAATATGTAGTTGAGCTTATAAGTTATATTCAGCAGAACGATATAAAAGTTATCATGCCGATGAGTGATAGAACTGCGGAATGGATAAGTTTATATCAAAATTCTTTAAAAGAATATGTGTCATTTGTAACCCCTTCATATGATAGTTTTATAAAGGGATATGATAAAAACAAGTTGATGCATATTTGTCGAAATTGTAATGCACCGCATCCACGGACAATTGATTTGCAGGATGGTATAAATACGGCAATTGTAGGAATGTCATTTCCTGCATTAATTAAGCCTAATATAACAACTGGTGGAAGAGGCATGACACTAGTTAAAGATATAGCAGAATTACATCAAAAATTACCTGTTATTGAGCAACAGTATGGGTTGTGTCATTTGCAAGAATTTATTCAACCTGGAGGAAAACAAATTAAAGTACAACTGTTCGTTAATGAAAGTTCAGAGTTGCTGTATTCGTCGGTATTGCACAAACAACGTTATTATCCAGAGGCTGGGGGCAGCAGTTCTTGTAATGAAACGATTATTAATGATGATGTAGTAGCTATTTGTTCTGAAGTTCTGAAAAAAATTGAATGGAAAGGTTTTGCAGACTTTGATTTGATTGAGGATCCTAAAGATGGTGTGTTGAAGATTATGGAAATAAATCCTCGTGTCCCGGCTTGTGTGAAATCTGCTATAAAGTCGGGAGTGGATTATGGGAAAATCTATGTGGATTATGCTTTAGGAAGAGAATTGAAATTGTCTTCATCTAAGGCCGGATATAAATTACGTCATATTGGTTTTGAGGTGTTGTGGTTCTTGAAAAGTAAAAAACGATTTCAGACTCATCCTTCTTGGTTCCGTTTTTTTGTAAAGAATTTGTTTTTTCAGGATTTTGCATGGAATGATCCATTACCTTTTTTTTATGGAACAATAGAAAATGTAAAGCAAATGCTTAATCCTAAATTTAGAAAACAAAAAGGAGGGATAAATTTGTAATATCATTGTATATGAAAATATTAACTTTCGATACAGAAGAATGGTACATTGAGAAATCTCTTAAAGGAGGGCGGAAAGAGAGATATTGTCAGTATGATGAATTGCTAGAGTGGATTCTGCATACACTTGAAAAGAATGATATCAAAGCGACATTTTTTTGCGTTGGACAATTAGCTGTAGAGTTTCCTGAAGTGGTGAGAAAAATAGCTGACAAAGGTCATGAGATAGGTAGCCATTCAAATCGACATCTGTGGGTCAATAAAATGATCCGGCGAGAGTTTGAAGAAGACACGTATATTGCTATACAGGAAATAGAAAATCTAATAGGACAAAAGGTAAAAAGCTTTCGTGCACCAGCTTTCTCAATAGGGAAAGATAATGATTGGGCATTTGAGGTATTGGCAGAAAATGGTATTAAATATGACTGTTCAGTATTTCCTGCCAACCGTGATTTTGGAGGGTTCCCTCAATTTACATCGTCTGTACCTTCGTTGCTCAAAAAAGGAGACTATACACTCAATGAATTTCCCATTTGTCCTGCTACTTTACTGGGAAAAAATGTACCGTTTTCAGGTGGAGGCTATTTTAGGTTAGTTCCATTGTGGTTACAGAAAAAGTTTGTTAACAATATGAATTATGTGATGTTTTATTTTCATATAAACGACTTGATAGATCAGAACTCTAAGCTTATGACTAGAAGGGAATTTGAAGAATACTATAAAGAACCTGGTACATTAAAGAACCGTATAACCCGTTATGTAAAGACAAACATAGGTAAAGGAGGAGCGTTGAATAAATTAGATACTTTACTAGGGAATTATTCATTCTGTAATGTACAGCAAGCTGCTGAGTCAATAGATTGGAGTAAACAACCGTTAATTGAATTGTAGATTATGTATAAGAACGGATTAAAACGTGCGATAGATTTTCTTATAGTATTGTGTGCTTTGCTTATCATTTGGCCAATCTTACTTATTATTATCATTTTCCTTCATTTTGCAAATAAAGGTGCCGGTGTCTTCTTTACCCAGGCTCGTCCCGGGAAAAATGCCCAGATATTTAAGGCTATTAAATTTAAGACCATGACGGATGAACGGGACGCGGAAGGCAATCTGTTGCCGGATGACGTTCGTCTGACAAAGGTTGGAAAAATAGTTCGTTCTCTTTCCATAGATGAACTGCCGCAGTTAATCAACGTTCTAAAGGGAGATATGGCATTAGTAGGACCTCGTCCTTTGTTAATCAAATATCTTCCTTTATATTCGGAAGAGCAATACCGCCGTCATGAAGTTCGTCCGGGAATTACGGGTTGGGCACAAGTGAATGGTCGGAATAGCATATCCTGGACTAAGAAATTTGAACTGGATGTTTGGTATGTGGATCATATCTCCTTCTGGCTGGATATAAAAATAATCTTCCTTACAATCAAAAAAGTATTTATTCGTGAAGGAATAAATATGGAAGGAAGTGCAACAACAGAACCATTTAATGGACATAATTAAATGTATATCCATCGGATCGTAAACAGCGTATTTACTTCAAATACGTATATTCTTACAAGTGAGGGGAAGTCGGCTTTTTTAATAGACATCGGCGATGTTCAGCCTGTAAAGGAGTTACTGGATAACGATGGGAAAGTTGTGAAAGCAGTATTCCTGACTCATACTCACTATGATCATATTTATGGGATCAGGGAACTGATAAAAGCATATCCGGATTGCATCATTTATACTTCCTCTTTTGGAAAGGAAGCTCTAGGCTCCGACAAGTTAAATTTCTCACGCTATCATAATGATCCCATTGTATGGACTGAAAATAATATCAGCATACTGGGAGAGGGTGATAAAATAGAGATTACTACTGGAAATGTTTTGGAAGTACTGGAGACGCCGGGGCATGATAAAAGTTGCTTAACTTATAAATTGGGTAATGATGTTTTTTCAGGCGATTCATATATTCCCGGTGTGAAAGTAATAGCTTCATTTCCGAACAGCCATAAAACGGATGCCGTAAAATCAAAAGAGCGTATTGTCCGCTTGGCGGATGGACGTAACTTGTACCCCGGACATGGAGATGCTTATATCCATTATAACGGTTGTATTGAACAGGGAGGCAACGGTTGAAGATACGCTTCGATCTGTTCTGGCTCAAACTTATCCTCACATAGAGTGCATTGTTGTTGACGGAGGTTCCGTAGATAATACCGTTTCTGCAATAGAAAAGTATGTTCCTTTGTTTGAAGGACGACTGAAATATATCAGTGAAGCAGATTCAGGTGTTTACGAAGCCATGAACAAAGGATTGCGGATGGCTACAGGAGATGTTGTCGGTTATCTGAATTCTGACGATGTTTTTAAAGATCGGCATGTAATAGAAACAATAGCCCAAACTTTTGAACAGCCGGAGATTGATGCTGTATTTGGAAATGTGTTGTATAGAAGAAGGAATGGCGAACGATTGCTTCGTAGATATTCGGGTAGTCATTTTAACCCCGGGATGTTGCCCTATGGCATAATGCCTCCCCATCCTTCTTTTTATGCAAGAAAATCGTGTTATATAAAGTCCGGAGGATTTAATACGAGTTTCCGGATTGCCGGTGACTATGAATTGTTTTTGCGTTTTTTCCTGAAAGAAAGGATTTGCTACCGGTATCTTGATCTTGACTTAGTAGTGATGCGCCTCGGTGGGATTAGCAATAGGAGTTTTTATAGTGTATTATGTGGGAATAGCATTGAACTTATGAAGGCATGCAGAATTAACGGTATATATACGAATTGGCTTATGCTTTTTTCCCGCTTTTTTATGAAAGTGGGAGGAGTTATCCGATGGTTGATAGTGCCTCATTATATTTGGCGGAAATAGCCATCCCTCTTTTTCGATTTATAGTTTTATAATCACATAATTTTATGGACAAGAGAATTTATCTTTGCCTTGCTCACATGAGCGGCAAGGAGCAGGGTTTTATAAAGGAAGCTTTCGATACTAACTGGGTTGTTCCTTTGGGCCCCAACGTGAATGCTTTCGAAGATGAACTGAAACATTTTGTAGGACAGGATAAGGAAGTTGTAGCTTTATCTGCGGGTACGGCAGCCATCCATCTGGGATTAATCCAACTTGGTGTAGGAGCCGGTGATGAGGTTATCTGCCAGTCGTTTACGTTCTGTGCGTCGGCCAATCCTGTAGCTTACCAGGGAGCTAAACCTGTGTTTGTCGACAGTGAGGAGGATACCTGGAATATGGACCCTGTTTTGCTGGAAGAAGCCAT
>CDZN01019781.1_pt1 | contig 56845 bp, 62 predicted proteins | sample 557701 | NCBI WGS metagenome assembly CDZN01 (sample SAMEA3182089, study PRJEB8094) | gut metagenome | biome: human; feature: gut; material: Stool; isolation source: human stools | place: Canada | collected 2013-02-04 | reverse complement strand
TACAAAATGGTTAAAATGTATGACACAAGCCGGAAAGGAAGGTTTTATGCTGCAAGGACAAATGACTAAAAATGTAAGAAAAAAAGGAAAATTTTCAATTATTTTAAGAGAGGATGATTCAAACCAGTGTTCATATAAAATAAACCAACATTTATTTGATACTTTAAAAAAGTATTTAGCACCTTTTCGTTCATATCAGTCTAAACCAAGAAAAATCAGATGCATTGAAACAGGTCAGATTTTTTATTCAGCAAGGGAAGCCAGTTATTGGGTTGAAGCAAACAGAAAAATTGCATATTGCGACATGAATTTAATCAAACAAGCCTGCAAGGGCAAACAAAAAACCTCCTATGGTTATCACTGGGAATTTGTTGAGGATTCGAATAATGTTCTATGATGAAAAAACATTGGAACTTTATGAAGAAATCCCGGATATAAAAGTAATTTATTATCTATTAACAGGTCTCTCCTATCGTGAAATCGGAATAAGGTTCTATTACCATAATACAAATAAATTTATTTATCGTGTCAGAAAGTTAATGAAAAAATTTAATTTAGTAAACCGCAGACATCTTGCGTATTTTGCCGTCAAAAACCATTTAATTGATGCTGAAAAATTAAAGGATTTACAAAATGCTTGAAACATTATCGGATAATGAAAAAGAAATTATGTTCCTGCTTATACAGGGACATAATTTCAATGGGATTATAGATTTTGTCGGAATCGATTATCCGACGTTTATTTCTCTGAAAAAATCATTATTTAAAAAACTGCATATCTCAAGAACTACAGAAATTTTAGGATTATTGCTCCAGCAGGGCTTTAATCCTGATGAGATATAGACTTAATAGTTGATCTTTTTCGCAAATCAAATATATATGCTCTGCTGTAATGAATTTTAAGCTGAATTAATTTATCGGGAGTATAAAATATCATTTTTTGAAAAATAATTTAATGCAAAGGCTTTTGAACACTTTTTGAACAGGATTTAAAATAATATTGAAAACAAAATTGTAATGCCTTTCTGCATTAATAAAAAATGCATTCAAAAAATCTTCTTCCGCTCTTAAATTTTTTATAACAGGCGTTTAGTTATACAAATCTTCCATTTCTTGTTGTGTTATACAAAAATAATTTGCTACAACAGCTATATTATAAATGGCTTCTGCTTTCTTGCTTAATAACTTAAATTATTTTTCAATATTAAAACCTGTAACCTCTTTCATAATCTATCCTCTTTTTAGCACACAACACACTACCAACAAAGATAGAAGGAAGCTAGTGAAAAAGAGAAAAAATACATTTAGACATATCTAATTAATTTGTTGTTATTTTAGTATTTCTTTATATTCATAAGTTGCCAAAAGACCGCGTAATAATATCAATTGCTCTTTTATAACTTTTACATAAGGGATACTTCCATCAAAAAAATATAAGTAATGGTTATCTATATTGTTTAATTTAACAAATTCAACAATTTTTTGTATCCAAATTCTAAAATTATAATCTTCACTAAATGGCCCAACATAAGGACCTAGTTGTTGAAATTGTTGAAAATGATTGAGAGCCATAGGGTATAGAATTTCTCCTGTTTGAATTAAATCCTGAATACAATCTTTTTGTGTTTTAAATTCAGTAGAAACTTTATCGCTTCTAATCCATCCAACTTGGGGATTGCGCATTATTTCTTGTGTCAATGCTGCTAAAACAAGTCCTTTTAATTCTGCTTTATTATTAAACAATTGGCATAAATGTTCTTGTTGGACTTTAGTTCTAAATTTGCTAATATTTTCTAAATCAGTATCTTTTTTACGGCATTTATTGATGTCATTACGTATGAATGCAAGAATAGGCTTATTTAAACTTTTAGCATAATCAAATTCTAATTCTGTATAACTTAAATTTAGTTTAGGATGTTGAGAACCATAACGACCACCAACTATAAGAATATAGTAATCACAACCCTTTATACAGCTTTTTATATGTTCAAAACGAATTAAAGAACTCCGTCAAAGAAAAAGCTTAACACAGGAACAACTTGCAGAGATGATTGATGTGGGTGAACGAAACCTGAGTAAGATTGAATGCGGAAATAACTTTGTTACAGCTGAAACACTTTCAAAAATTATAACTGCCCTTGAAGTCGAGCCAACAGAACTTTTTAACTTCAAACATCTTGATGAAAAAGAGGAGCTAAAAAAAGAATTAATGGAAGCTATCAAGACTGAGCAAGTTGATATTAAGTTAATGTATCAGTTTTATAAATCGATAAAATAATTATTTAGAATTTTATCAGTCAATCCTACAAAAATTTTAATAAATTTTGATTAAAGATTTCTTAACTTAAGTCTTATTTTTATACATGTTGTCTAAAATCTTTTTAGAAATTTTATTTTGTGTTCGTTTATTTTCAGGGTTTTGTTTATCATTTAATACTTGCTTAAGCTGTTCCAATTTATCATATAAAATTTGTTTATTTAAGCTGTTTAATTTTTCTAACGGGAAAATGTCACTACCTAAATTCAATTTTCCAGCTTTTGCTATCAATTCAACTTCCACAAGTTCCCCATTTGTAGGTTTATACCCCGCAGGTAAACGATTCTCATAGTCATTATGAAGATAATCATACAATGCACTGAGTAAAGGCTGTACTAAACCACTTTCAAAAACCTCATTTAATACGCATATTTCTTTTTCATATTTATTTGTTTTTGCAAGATTATTTAAAATATCTAAAGTTTTATCAGACAAACCATATTTTTCCCATACACCATTATATTGTTCTCTTTTATTTTCAGTATCACCCATTAAATAATTATAAGACACATTATAATGTTTATGATAAAGGTATAAATCTAATATGTTCACTTCTGCCTTTGCATTTTCCAGTCTTGATATTTTTGAAGCATCATATATGCTTTCTATTTCTGATGAAAAATAGTTGGCTAATTGCTGTGCAGATACACTTTTGTATGAAATTTTATCACCCTTTTGTTGTGCTATTTCATCATCACGCCTTAAGTTTTGACAGCGATTTTTAAATTTTTCTCTTAATGATTTATGTTGTTTACATATTTCTTTCTTTTTCATTTTTTCATTGTAGCATAACAATGTATTAATGCAATAAAATTTTCAAATATTGCATTAATACTTATTAATTTGTAATTTTACGTTTTTCTCTTTTTGCTCTTGTAAAGTAATATCTGTTACGAAATTCGAAACAGAAAAGAAAGGAGAATAATGCAAAAAGAAATAGTAATTCCTGAAATGAAAACCATTTCAGAAGCTTCAAAAATTGTAGGGCTTGCAAAGTATCACATACGAAAACTTGTCTTACAAGGCAAAGTCAAGTTTGTCCGTTCAGGAGTTAAGTACCTTTTGAACATGGACAGCTTAATTAATTATCTGAATAACGGCGATGATGCCACAGTATCAGATAGTAACAATAATAGAAAAATAAATGTAAAAGGAGATTATTATGACAAAACCAGAATCTAAAATTTTAGTACAAATTGATAGCAAAGCATACACACAGAAACCCGAAGGTAAAGAAATCGGAGGGATTAAAAGCAGAACTCAAAAAAGTGAGGCTCAAAACTTAACGATTGAGAAGTTTGCAACCGAAATAGAACAGGGGAAATCTTTCAGCCCTGGTATTCTTGAAGGCGGACTTGGAGCTTCTAACTGGAAAGAACAGCAGATTTTCGGTGTTGATATCGACAACAATGACGAAACACTGCCAATCCTCACGCCAAAAGAGGCTATGAAAATATGTAAAGATAACGGAGTGCTGCCTGCACTCTGTTATAAAACTTTTTCAAGCTCCAAAGAGAAACCGAAATTCAGGCTTATGTTTAAATTGAATGAACCTGTGAAAGATGAAGGTAGAAGATTGATTGTTGCAAGCTCGTTGGTAGCATTATTTCCACAGGCAGATAGAAGCTGCATCAATGCTGACCGAATCTTTTTCGGGACAAATAAAAAAGTAGCAATATTAAACAAAACAGTTAGTTTTGACAAAATTCTTGAAGTTAGCGGTAAGCAGATAGCTCCTGCAAAAGAATTAACGGAATTGGATAAATTGAAAGCAAAATTTGATTTTGAAAATTTTCTAAATGAAGAATGCGGGGAAATAACACGCAAAACTGAAACGTACATTATGTATAAAAATTGCCCTATATGTGGGCACCATGATGATTTCATCTATTATAAAAAATCAAGAACATTCAAATGCTTTGGTGCTCACGGAGGTGCAGGCGGTTCAATAATAGATTACCTCATGGTAACAAGAAAAATATCACAAAAACAGGCGATTGATTACTTTAAAAATGAACTCTGCGGATTACCAAGAAGCAAAAATGATGATAAGAAAGAAATACAGCAACTTGAACTTATCTCGGCAGAACAATTAATAAAACAAAAACTTGCCCCGATAAATTGGTGCATTGAGGACTTTTTACCACAAGGGTTAGCTCTCGTAGTTGCTCAACCGAAAGCGGGCAAAAGTTGGCTAAGAAAAACAACTTTTGGTATAGCTTGCCGAGACCTTTTAGAAAAAGTAGATATTGAGCCAGAATATGATTACGTTGTAATGGATGAAGCTCAAGATTTTAATAAGTATTTTTATAGACTTTGTTTTAAATTAGCTAAAGGCGGGAAGTTAGTTTGGGGTTATGACCAATGTCAAAATATTATGGATACGGATATTCAAGATACAAAAATAACTTTCGGAAAAGACAATCAAGGGAAATATTTAGTAGACTTTGATGAAACTTCTACTAAAGTAGAAAATGATATAATATTACATAAATGTTATAGAAATCCTGACAAAATAATATTTTTAGCATTTGCATTAGGATTGGGTATTTATAACGATAGAATTATTCAAATGTTGGAAAATAATTCACATTGGGAGGATTTAGGATTTGATGTCGTTGAAGGTAATTCAAATGTTGGTGATAAGATGCAAATTAGGCGACCTCCTCAAAACAGCCCACTTGAAATTCCAAATACAGAAAATATCATCAATTTAAAAACATTCAATGAAGAACATGGATTTGAAGAAGAGTGCAAATATGTCGTTGATAGGATTAAAAAAGATATTGAGTCTAAACTATGTCCTGAAGATATAATGGTACTTTCATTGGATGATAAAAATTCTAAAGTTTATTTAGATACAATTTCAACTTTATTATTAAAAGATGGTATCAAATGTAATAATATGCTTAGTAAATCTGACTATAGCGATGTACATTTTTATGTAGATAATAATGTAACCTTAACAACTGTTTATAAAGCTAAAGGTAATGAAGCTGCAAGTGTCTATATTGTGGGAATTGATGGGATATTTAAAGAAGATAAAAAAGATTTAATAAGTAATAGAAATAAAATATTTACGGCTTTAACAAGAACAAAATATTGGTTAACGATAACTGGTATTGGTCAAGCAGCTGATAATTTTAAAAAAGAATATTTAAAAATTTTATCTGATTATCCATATTTAAATTTTACTATGCCTGATAAAAGTACATTTAAGAATATGCAACGAGATTTGTCAAACAAGAATTCTAAACTAAATAAAATCAGGCAACTCGTAATGGATTTAGGATTAAGTCCTGAAGAATTGACAGAACAGATCTTTGAAGATAAAGATACCTAATTTGATATATAAAGAGAATTACTAATTATATACTCTACAAATTTTTTTGTACTATAATATTTAGTGTATATGTTCATTTGGTCTTTATAATTTAATAATTCTTGTTCAATGATACTTATAATTTTATTTTTATTATCTTTCGAAATAAAATTTATTGCATAAGTCTTAAAAATCCCGTTTTTTGTTGGAACATCATATTCTATAAGTAAATTATCCGCCATAATCTTTTTAATTTCACATTCAGGTAAATCATTCATGATATTCGAAATATCATTATAAGGAATAGATATTCCAATCCAATTCTGTAATCTTTCCCACTGATATGTTGATACAATAGGTTTTCCTATGATATTATTATTATTTATTATTAAACTTCCAATCGAAAAAGCTCCTCTTAAAGGGAATTTAAAATATAACTGAGGAATTAAATTTTCTTGTTCATTTTTTATTGAGTAGAAAGAGTTTTGCAAAACATTAGATAAATATAAAATGAAATTATAACAATTACGAAAATTTTCTTTGTATATAAAAGCAGTATCAGAAAATAAAAGAAAACCTGGAAGCTCCTGATGAAAATCTTTACAGTCCTTGAGATTTTTTTGAAATATTAAATTATAGGATTTTTCTATGTTATTAATGGATAACGCTCTTGGCGGATTACATATTAAATCACTAAAGCCTAAAATATCAATTTGACAAAATAAGTAATTTTTCATACATTTATTCTAACCAAAAAATAAAGAGTTTACAAATTACAGTTTTTATTATCTTCAATAGAGGGGGCTATTTGGGGGCTGAAGCTACGAAAAGCCCCCGAAAATTATGTTATGCTACTAAAAGCAGGAATGTGTGAAATTGAACAATACTAAAGATTTTGGCACATTATCACAAGTTACAAAAAGCATTTTTAGGTGTTCGAATCCCACCTCCTCCTTATAAAAACGAGTAGACTTTAGTCTTACTCGTTTTTATTTTGAATGGTGCGGATGAGAATACGCTTTTCAGTGGGTTGCGCGAGCGAGCTGAGGCTGGAGCGCTTTTGTTTAAGCAATAAACGCTGAAATCAAAACGCTGAATTGCCGTTACACGCGAGTGAGCAAGACCGAATCCAACCTCCTCCATTTTAAAAAGCCCAAGCCACAAAGATTTCGGGCTTTTAATATATATACTGTGTACACTTTTCATTTCGAACTAAATCATCACTGTATGAACTAAGTTGTTTTAGTAAGGATAGGATTTCAGTGTTTGCAGTGTGAACGTATCTCATTGTTGTTTTCATATCGGAATGGTCTAAAATTTCCTTAATAACTGGCATGGGACATTTATTTGAGCCAAACGCGTTCCTATAGTATGTTTAAGGTCGTGAAAACGGAAGTTCTTAATATGTTTTTCTTTTACAGTCCGCCATGCATGTTTAATGTCTTTACACTTTTTGCCCGTTAAAGGGTTAGTTGATAAACACATACCATGTAAGCTTTTCAGGCGGCATCGCAAGAAGTAATTAATAAGGTATTGTTAATCGGCTTCAAAATATGCTTGTTTTGTATTAATAAATACTCATGTCACAGGTCGTCTGTGGATGGCAATAAATAAGAATTATATATTTAAAAAAAGCATTTAAACATGATTATTACTTCTTAAATTGCATTTCATATAATGCTTTGTATTGTCCGTTTTCCAGCTGCACTAATTCCTCATGTTTTCCAAGTTCAACAAGTTCACCGTTATTAATAACAGCAATCTTATCAGCGTTTTTAATTGTAGATAACCTGTGAGCAATAACAAACACCGTTTTATCTTTCATCAAGTTATCTATTGCTTTTTGAACAACTGATTCAGATTTGTTATCAAGAGCTGAAGTAGCTTCATCTAAAATAACAATAGGGGCATCCTTCAAAAAGGCTCTTGCTATTGCTACACGCTGCTTTTGTCCGCCTGATAATAAAATTCCCCTCTCTCCAATTTGTGTATTCAAACCTTCTTTCAGTGTCGAAATGAATTCATCTAAGTATGCCATTTTTACAGCCTGGTTAATTTGTTCATCTGTTGCATTTTCATTACCGACCAAAATGTTATCTCGTATTGTACCGGAGAATAAGAAGTTATCCTGAAAAACTACTGCAATATTTTGACGAAGACTCTGAAGTGTATAATCTCTAATATCAATTCCATCAATCATAATTGAGCCGGACTTAATATCATAAAATCTTGAGATAAGATTTACAATTGTTGTTTTACCACCGCCGGAATTTCCAACTAAGGCAATTGTTTCTCCCTGATTTATTTGCAGGTTAATATTTTTAAGTACAGGTACATTCTTAATATATTCAAACCACACATCTTTAAAAGTTATATTCGTATGTTCTCTTTTCATTTCTATTGCATTTTCATCATCTCTTATTTCAGGAATGGAATCCAAAACCTCAAAAATCTTTTCTATTGAGAAAAACGAAAATTGAACAGCATTTAAATTATTTCCAAGATTTTTCACCGGAGTGTAAAGCAGAATTAATGCAGTAATAAAAGAAACAAAATTGCCGCTTGTAATCTGACCTGACATAATTAAGTGCGATCCATAACCGATAGCGGCGGCAATCCCAACTGATACTATAACGTGCATCATAGGTGAAAGCCACTGGGTTTTCTGAACCATTTTTATTCGCAAAGTAAAAATACTTTGTAAAATATTGAAGAATTTATTTGTTTCATTCTTTTGCAGGTTATATGAGGTTATGGTTTTATTACCATTAAATACTTCATTGTATTCAGTAATAATAGAAGCATCGGCAAAAACAGTCTTTTCCATAACTGATTTTATTCGTTTTTGTAATTTTGCAACAGGTACAAAGGCACATCCAAGAACAACAACTGCAATTAACGCAAGCTGCCAGGAATTATAAAAAAGTACAAATACCAGAGAAATTGATGAAAAAATTCTTTGCGTAAAAACACTCAGGTTATCCAACAAGCCGTTACAGGCTAAATCAGCCTGATTGTTAAATTTAAAGACAATATCGCCGGAATTTTGTTTATCAAAGAAAGATGTCGGCAGCGTCAAAAGTTTTTTAAACATATCGAACTTGAGCCCATTTGTAATTTTGCCGCCTACCCAGGTTGAAAGATATGAAGACATATACTTTAACCCGCCTTGAATAGAAGTAAACGCCACAATTCCAAGCGGAATATACCAAGGTGATGCAATAGATTTTTCTACCATAACCAAATCCATATACGGCTTCAAGGCTAAAGCAATGACTGCGTCCAGCGAACCTATCGGAATACAGATAAGCATTGAACATAATGCCCTGAACCATACCGGCTTAACATATGGCCACATACGGCTGTAGTTTTTGTAAAAACGATTTTGTTTTATATTTTTTATATTCTCAATAATATTCATATTAAACTTTTCCTATACGTAATAATTAAACATTTTTTCTTGAAATAACGATTTGCTTTTTTACCAGACTTTCAGTTTCTTTAATTAATTTTGTTATTTGTGGATTTTAATTTCCTTTCTTGTATCTCTAAATGAAAATTTAATACCAAAAATATTTATTCTTTTATGGCATTTATTATCATAATAAAAGTTCTCTCTTTTAATTAAATTACTTAAATTGCCAAGCAAGGCTTCTGTCATATAATTCACAATAAATATAAGTAAGAATTTATAATCTTTGTTAGGGTTTAACATTACAGCATCTGAAACTTTTCGAATCGCTATAACGGGATAAAAATTTTGTAACGGGAAGCGCTTTCTTGTTTTTACATCATTCATTATAGAATTGTATATTTTTTTATTATATAAAGTTTTAAAAATTGCTTTTGTATGAACGGTATTGTACTTTTTCAAAAAATATTTGTTCATATCTTCAGTTGTTATGCAGTTTTGATTTTCCATTTGTACCGCAGTGTTATAATTTATATTTTTATTAGAACAAGAAATTATTTCTTTTTTAGTTTCATGATATGGATATTTCATATTTAACATAGTTGCATAACTAAGTGTTTTATCATTTAAGAATCTATTTGAATCGAATTTGAAGTTTAGAATATCTTTTACATATCTTGTATAAATGATCGAAATTAATAAATTTTTATCCTGACATTCTGATGTGCTTAATTTTAATGTATTAAGGCTGATATCCAGTAATGGAAAGAAACAAAATGAATTTGTAAAATATTGGTCAACGGCAAATTTTCCAAAATGTTGTCTGCAATATGTATCTCTAAATAAATTAATAGTCAGATAACTTTCATCGAATTTTCTATTAAATCTGGAACTGTTATTTCTTATATAATTACAAGTATCTTTAATTATTTTTGCTACCGAATTATTTAATTTATATTCTAAATTATTCTCAAAATAATAATGTTGATTTTTTTTAATAAAATTTTCTTCATTCATATTCCAATAGTGTCGAACACATTCGCCTCCTTGACCGCCAAAAATAAAAAATGGCTCTTTATTTTTACTTTTTCTTAGGTAGAATTGTTTATGAAGAGACAATTTTAAATATTCACAAATATTTATAGTATCTTTCAATGAATAATTAAGCAATTCTGTTAAGCAATTTTGCTTATTATTTAGTTTAAAATGATAATATTCCGAAATTTCTTTTGCTATTTCGTAATCTTCTTTATGGGTATGTAATTTATCTTTAAACACATTTATACAGACTTCATCCATATTAATTCCTGATGCTAAAAATAGTAAAAAAGTTAACCGGCTGTCAAATCCGCCTGATAAATCCACTATTATATTATTGGTTTGCATTTTTAATTTTCTGATAATATTTGTCCATTTAAAAAACCATTCATCAAGTAAAGTAAAAAACTCAGGGCTGTCTACTTCTATTGAATTCTCTTTATAATCAATATATTCAACTTTAAATGTTTTACTATTTTTATCAATAATTAAATGGGCATTTCTTTCTAAAAGTTTTATTTCGTTAATCATGGTTTCTTTATAAGATAAAGAATAAATATCTTTTGATAAAAAAGCATTTGTATAATCTTCATTTATTGATATATTATACTTTCCTTTTAGATGCTCAATTAAATATAAAAAAGAATTACTAATGGCAAAATACTCATCTTGTTGGTATATATATATACCATAACACCCTAAATAATCTTGTTTTATATATATATTATCTCCATCATTTTTAATATAAATATAAGTACCATCCGGCGGAATATTATTTGTATCCAAACTGTTTACATCTGTTATTACAGAGGAATCTTTTATACAGTAGCCATACAATTTATCTTTTATTTTACCTAAATTATAGGAATCAATTATAAAAAATTCTTTGTCAACATCGAAAATATTTTGTTCAAATTTCTTTAAAGCCATAATTACCTTACCTATCCAATCTTTTCTATGATTTTATTTAAAATCGACTTCTCCTCGTTAAAATCATACTCATCCAAATTCTCATAGTTTAATTTTTCTATTTTTTTCATGGAATTTCTTTTTATACGGTTATCACCATTATATATACAAATTGCAGGTATACTTTTTGAAGAAATTAATATTTCATATAATCCGCTTCTCATACCTATTATATATTTTGCTTTTTGTGCCAGAATATATGCTTCTTCAATAGAAGTCCCAAAAGATGTTGTGTTATCTATTTTGTAATTTTTTGTAACCCTATTTATATATATGTCATATCCCAATTCACGTAGCTTTTTTGATAATTCATACCAAAAACTCTCTGGTATTTCTTTAACAGATGTTGACTCTGGTAAAAGATATATAAAATTATCTGTATTTAACCCTTGATTTTTAGCTTTATCTATCATCTTTTCTACAGAATTTGCATTAACATTCGGCAGAATTTTCATTGAACTTTGATTTAGCTTCAATTCTTTACATATTAACTCTAAATAATGATTGTCTTTAACTTCCGGAGTTCTCCAGAACCTTTCCGGCATTAAAACTCTATAGAATATTCCATCAATATTTCTAACAGCACCTATATATAATGAAGTATTTATTCTCAGGTTATTATTGGTTGGTACAACAATAATAGATTCTATCTTACTTTTGTCTGCAAAAAGTTTTAAAACCTCTTTTTGTGTATTACTTTGTACAACAAATGTAACTTTTTTAATGTTATCTCTCTCTAATAGCTGTTCAAGCATAGATGCTAACAAAAATGTTTCACCAAGATGTTCATTTAAAATATAAACAAATTTACAATTTTTATTAAGTCTATTTTTTATATATGTAAAATAATTTTTAATTTCAGGTTTAACTTTTTCCTGCTCTGAAATTTTTATTCCGCATATATATTTTGATACAGTATTATCTCGCAATTTATATTTTAAAATATCTAAACCTAATATACAATATTTTTCCTTCCAGATATTGTAAAAGTGTTTATATATTGGAATATTCAAAAATTTTAAAGTTTTATCAAATGGTCCAACTTGATGTTTTAGAAACTTCTCTCTATTATTAATAATTTTGACATAATTTTTATAATCATTATCATATATTAAAAAAGCGCTCATGTATTGGTAACAATTGAAATTTTTTAATATATTTTGTACATCCGGGTTATTTTTAAAATCTGTTTTAATTTTTTCACGAACATAGTCATAATAAAAAGTTTTACTCAAATCAAATTGACGGCAATAGCTATGCAAGTGATGAATTAAAGATGAAATAATTATAGCCTTAAATCCATTTTCTACTTTTTTAAAATTTGGATATTTTTTACAAACTTCATAAGAGTGCTCATATGCTTCAATAACAAAATTCAAATTTCTGCCTTTTGTTAATCTTGTGTTCCCGCTTCTAAAAGCCCTGTAATAGTAGAACATTTCATTCGTTAATGAAATATTATCAGCTGCTATAAAAGCTTCAAAAGCAAAACTTGCATCATTTGTGTTGGCTATTTCTTGGAATTTTATATTGTTTTTATCTAAAAAATCTTTTTTATAAATTTTATTGTATGGATAAACCATAAAGAACCAAATATCATCTCCAATATCATCAATGGTAAAAACTTTATTATCATAGAATGGATTTATATATGCTTTATATGACGGTCTTGCATAGTTTATTTGATGTTCATTTATTATATAAACGCCGCATATAAGCATATCTGATTGATCATGCTCTATTTTTTTATATAAAGATTCAATCATTGTAACATCATAGTAATCATCCGGATCCAGAAACATCACATATTTACCTTGTGCAATTTTCAAACCCGCATTTCTTGCTCCGCCGGCAAAAGAATGCTTATTCATAACAAGTTTCACTCTGTTATCTGTAGAAATAAAATTATTAATAATTTCAACTGAATTATCAGAAGAGCCGTCATCAACACAGATTATTTCGACTTCTTTCATGGTTTGGTTCACCAAACAAGATAATGATTGGTATAAATATTCTGAAACATTATATACAGGTAATATAATTGAAACTTTTATCATTTTTCCTATTTCCTAGTTATTGAGTATTCCTTAATTTGTTTTGTATATACATTCGGCAATCGTTTTAAACTAAACCCATTCAAAACCTGCTCAACAAAAAGCGGTTTTAATAAACCCCTATCTTTAAAATCCGTATATATACATGTTATAGGCACATTTTCAACTGTTGTTAATACCTCTATAAAACCGCTGCGTAAACCTATTATTTGTTTGCTCAATGAAGCAATATAATAAGCCTCGTCAAAAGTTAAAAAGCAAGTTTTGCCTATACCGTAATCAGGGTTTAAAAACATAGTATTAATAAATATGTCGTACCCTTGTGCGTAAAATTCTTCAGTTAAATTAACCCAGTAATCTTTTGCAGGATTTTCATTAGACTGGGATTCCGGACAAAGGAATACAAAATTATCTAAATTTAATCCGATTCTGTTTATTTTCATTAATGCAGATTGCTTGACTTTTTCTGAAATAATTGGACGATTTGCTTCTTTTTTATATTCAAGTCCTATAGTTTTACAAATAGCCTCACAATAATGAACGTCTTTGCCTTTTCTCAAATTCTTTTCTAACTTTATAAAATGCTTGAAAGGCAGAACATTATAAAAAATTTTATCTCTATACTCCTCTTTATACACATCATCATAACTTCTTAAATTTATAACAGAGGGCAAATAAACACATTCAATATTCGGATGCATCATCCTGCATAAATCAATATGGTATTTTCTTGTTGCGATAAATATAGAGTTAGCAGGAGGGTTTATATATGATAAAAATATGTATGTTTCTCCGCTGCAATTAAAATTTATAAAAATATGTTTATATTCATTTCCGATTTCTTTTAGTACGGTTTTATAAAGCATTTTTCGGGACGATTTTCTAAAAAATAAAAGACTGAATAAATAAAATTTTTCAAATCCTTGTTTTACTTTTTTCTTCCAAAATGGGAGTCCTAAAATTCTGAATTCTTTACTGAAAGTTTTCATATTTTCTTTATAATAAAACACGCCGCATAAGTATGACTTTTTAATATAATCACCATAAGATTTATTTTTATAAAATATATGTTTTATTGTCTTTTCCATTTCAACCTTTATATATTTAAAATTGTTTCAACACAGTCTTTCGGAGACATTTCATACATATTGAATTCCCGAATCCTAGATTTATCTACAAACGGCAGTTGTTTTAAGTCAAATCCTGCCATCACATGGTACGTATCCATATCTTCAAATAAATGGTGTTTTTTAAATTTTGTGTATATGACATCAATAGGTACATTTGTTTGCAGCAGGAATTCCGTTAATCCGCTTCTTAAGGACACAATTTTTCGTGAACGTTTTGCAAGTGAAAAGGCTTCAGCAAATGTCAAATAACAAGTCTTATAGTTTATAGCGTCTTCAAGTTTAATTTGATTATCAACAAGATTTACAAACACATCATATCCACTGGTTTGAAATCTGTTTACTAATTCACACCAGAAATCTTCATCGTACAATTTACAAGATTGAGCTTCAGGTGCAAGAAAAATAAATTTTTCTAAATTCAAACCTGTTTTTTTAACTTTTTCTAACATTGTTCTTTCATCATCTGAGTTAACTGTAATAGGGCGTATTTTTATATCATTTTCAGTAATATTAAATCTGTCCAAAATTGCATAAAAATAATGATATTTCCCTAAATCTTGTTTTTTTATCTCTTTTAAGACCTGTTTAAAATGGGAGTTATTAAATAATAAAAAAAACCTAAAGTTATCAATTACGAAAGAAGTCTTAACTAATTTTAATTTGAATTCGCCCACATAAATATAAGGGAGTTCAGGGCAAATCATTTTAATCATATCCACATGATATTTTAAAGTCGCAACTAACAAAGGCTTTTTACTATTATTAATTTTGATTAATTTATCTAAAATATAAGTTAAAGTAAGATATGTTTCGCCGCTATTAGCTCGCAAAATATATATATCATCATACTGATTATCAAAATATTTAAAATATTGTTTTTTGAACTCATCAAGCAATGAAAAACGTCTGATTTCTTTATTTCCTATGTAGTAAATTCTATAATCATCTTTTTCATCTCGTTTTAAAATTGTTTTACCCAAAAATTTTATTTCTTTATTAGAACAGTCTGTATATTTGTCATTTATTTTTAATGTTGTAATAAGCCCGCCCAAAAATGTTTGGTACCTTTCTGCTGCCATATAATCAGACTTCTGTTCCATTATCGGGAAACCAAATAATTTTGCAGTTATTTCATTATCATTTTTCATATATTCGTAAATTTTCACTATTTAACTCCGTTATTTAATAAATCCAGGAAATATATAACAAAATCAGTGCGTTACCTTCTGCTATAAAAATATTTGTGAGTTTCTGGTAAAGTTGTCATTTTTATAATTCCTCATTTATTTTGTAATTAATATTTAAAGCCCCATCTCTAGCTTTATTAATGGCAAAAGCCATATTAAGACCGCTTGGTTTATTGTCATTTACCAAAATCCTCTCACCCATTGGCATGTCGGTTAAAAGATAATCATAACGAATATGGCTTTCTTTTAAAAATTGCTTTAAATCTTCTAAATATTCTTCTTTTCTTGCAGTCAAAAGAACTATTTTATCTTCACTTGAAATTTTGGAAAAAAATTCTTTAACACCATCTAACAATGTGTCATGACCATCAATTTTATGACCATTATGCTTAACTAATGTTCCATCTATATCTAATATCCAAGTTTTATTAAGAGAAGAAAATTCCAGCATTAAAGTACCTCTCCCAGTTTTAGGACTCCATTATAAAAAGCCCCGCAGATTGAGTCATAATCTTCCCAAACATAAGTGGTTAGCGAAAGCCATATAATTGCATGAAGAAGTTTTATCTTATATCTGCTTACCTGTGGCAAACACTCAAAGAAAAAGTCTTCCATATCTGACCAATTATTTGGCTTTATAGCTAGTTCAACTTCTTTCTCTTTTATATCAAGAGTGAACTTCTTGCGATTGAATTGGTCGTATTCACCTTTTATGGAATAATAAAGTTTCGCCCAATCATAATCAGCATCACCATAAAATTTGGTTTTCCCAAAATATCCACGAGGGTCAATTAAAATCGCTTTCATATTGAATGTATCAAACATCAAATTTGAAAAAGTACAATCGCCATGAATTAGTTTGAATTCTTCCGGATAAATTGTTTTAATTGCCTCTTTAAGTTCTTCCTTGCTCGCAAAAACATTCCTGTAATAAGTGCCATTGATTTTAATAAATTCTTTTTGTGCAAAAGGAATAAGCTTTTCAACTTTGGTCAATCTTGCAAAAGTTTTATTGTAAAAATTATCTTCTACATCTTGAATATTTACAGGCTGTGATGGTTCGAGGCTGTGAAGTGTTTTCAAAGCTTCGATTAGCTTTCTTAAAACCTCTCTTTTTTGTGATTTTGTCAGACAATCATATTCGTAAATATTTTTTCCTTGAACACGTTTCATTTTAAGTGGTTCATATTCATAAATTTCAGGCATATTTTCAAAACCAAGCTTTTTAACATGTTTATACCAAGTAATTTCATCAATTGCAATCTTTTGTCCCTGTTCATTTATTCCACGTTTAATGATAATATCTCCATCAAATTCAATTGAATTAAAAGGACGACAACGCGGCGATGAGTCATTACTATCAGAATAAGAAAGTAATGTTCCGATTTCTTTTGAGCCATATAAATTTAAACGATTAAATTTAATATTTTGGGTTTCAAGCCATCTGACAAAAGCACCTTCTTCTTTAATATCTTCTAATATTTTTTTGTTTTCAAAAATAAACAAACCCGCAACACCATTTTCTTTAGAAGGTTGTTTTACAAATTTGTCATCTATATACGACCAACGGCAGTCAAAATCTTTTGAAATTCCAATGTAATTTCCTTTTTTAGCCGGTATTTCGAAACCTTCAGACAAAATTAAATCGCACCACATAATCATAAATGGTTCATCTTCTTTATATGATGCAATTGCTTCTTTTATACCTGAAATTGTTCCCTTTTTAGCTGCTTTAATAATTTTATAATTATACTGAGAGGCAAATGCCAGCAGATATTTTTCAAGAACATCCGTTTTATAATCAGCAATAATTGTAAATTCGGCATCTTTAAATTTTTGAAATGCATAAAAAATAATCGGAAGATTATTGATAGGAACCAAACACTTAGGTTTATTTCTTGTTAAACCTTCTAATCTTCTTCCTTTGCCACCTGCCTGTACAATTATTTTCATTTTATTGCTCCTTCACCTTCGGGATAATCAGAATAAACATCATACCCCCCTTAATCCCAATCTTTTATATACATAATTTGTAATTTGTACAGAAAAATATCTGAAGTTATTATATATCAAATAAAATTTTAACAACATATAGTTTAAAATTAAGTATAGAAAGTTAAATTTATCCCTGGCTTTATTCCTGTAAACACTTATTACTACTTTGTTCTGTACAAATTACAAATTATGTATACTTCCATTATGTTGCAAAACCCGGCTAGAATAGTTATTTGAGCCTACAAAATGAAGTTTGTGTAACTCTCATAAATCTGTTCCTGTTCTATACCAATATAAGTTAAAGTAACGAAAGGGCTTGAGTGGTTAAATATCTTCTGTAGCATAACAACATCTTTGTATTGCTTATAATGATGATAACCAAAAGTCTTTCTCATAGAATGAGTCCCAAACCTTTCTTCTAAATTAGCTTCTTCACATGCATGCCTGATTGTATAATAAGCGGTTACTCTGCCTAATCTATTCTTAAACTTAGTCATAAATAAAGGCTCATCAGCACTTCGACCTTGTGTGAACTCTTCTAACATCGGCTTTAATTTTGCATTAATAGGAAATTTTTTATATTTCCCTGTTTTCTTTTCAATCAGCTGTATGTAAGTCTTTCCTCTTACATTTCCAACATTCAAGGCAAGAATATCCGAAATTCTTAGCCCACAATTAGTGCCAAGTGTGAACATTAATAAATCTCTAGGATTTTTGGATAAAATCTGTTCAACTTTTCTTAAATCATTTTTACTTCTAATTGGTTCAACTTTATTCATAATTACCTCCTCCTTGTTTCGAGATTATCAATATTACAGTTTAAAGTAGTAAGGAACTAATTAGTATAATTTTGAAAAAGTATTACGATAACAAATGATACCAATCAAATATTTAAATATTTAAAAAGACACTACTACTGCTGGCTTAGCAGATTTATATTTCATAAATAAACTTTTTTGCAATTAAAAATTATACAAAGCTGAAATCAAATTCCTTAAATATAGTTGATTTTTTTATTAACCTGTTTTACAAAATATAATAGTGCATCTCCCGCAACGGGCAATATTTAAAACTTTTAAAGGCAGAAAGGAAATTTAGAATGTCTTGTAATACTCCTGATATTGAAACTGAAAGACTTTTACTAAGAAAATTTAATGAACAGGATTTGCCGGCTGTCTTATCTATTTTTGGAGATGAAGAAGTAAACCGTTTTCTTCCATGGTTTCCTTTAAAATCCATTGATGATGCAAAAGAGTTTTATAAGAAAAAATATGAAGAACAATATAATCAGTCTAAGGGCTACCAGTATGCAATATGTTTGAAAAGTGACAATATACCGATTGGATACACTAAAATTAATATAGATGAAAGTTATGATTTAGGTTATGGATTAAAAAAGGAATTTTGGCATAAAGGCATTGTTTTTGAAGCCTGCAAAGCAATTGTACAACAGGCAAAATTTGATGGAATTCCATATATTACAGCTACTCATGATATTAATAATCCGCGCAGCGGTAATGTTATGAAACGTCTTGGAATGCAGTATCAGTATTCCTATTTAGAACAATGGCAGCCTAAAGACATACCTGTTATATTCAGAATGTACCAGTTGAATTTTGATAAATCCGGTTCATTCGTGTACCGCAAATACTGGAACAATTCAGAGAAGCATTTTGTTGAAACAGAAAATCTTTAAAATTTATAGGGGAAGCTATGATTATAAACACCGGCGGAAGAACTGATACTGTTAATTATTACAGCGACTGGCTTTTAAAAAGGTTTGAGGAAGGTTTTGTCTATTCACGAAATCCGCTCTTCCCTGACCATGTATACAGATTTTCTCTGACACCGGATGTCGTTGACTGTGTTGTGTTTTGTTCCAAAAATTATAAACCTGTCCTTTCAAGACTGCATGAAATATCTGACAGATTTAATATCTTCTGTCACTATACAATTACTGCCTACGAAAAAGATATAGAACCTAATGTACCTTCAATCGATGAAAGCATTGATACCTTAATTAAGCTTTCGCAAATCACAGGCAGAGAGCGCATTTCATGGCGTTATGACCCTATTTTGCTAACACAAAAATACACAGTTCAAAAGCATCTTGAAACTTTCGAGTATATGGCAGAAAAAATTTCACCATATGTCAGTTTCTGCATTTTCAGCTTTGTCGAAATGTATAAAAAACTTGAAAAAAATATGCCTGAGATTATCCCCTTCACTCCTGAAGACAAAATTAACATTCTCACAGGTCTTGGTAAAACAGGAGAAAAGTATAATCTGAAAATCCAAACCTGTGCAGATAAAGAGGATTATACAAAATACGGTATATGCAGCTCAGGATGTATTACCTCAGAAATATTATCAAAAGCAAACGGAATTAAGTTTAAAAAAATTCAACATAAAGGAAGCAGACAATTCTGTAAATGTATTCCAAGCCGCGATATAGGCTGGTATGATACATGTCCTAACGGCTGTAAATATTGCTACGCAAACAAAAACCCGGATATAGCATTTAAAAATTTAAAAAATCATGACAAAAATTCACCGATTTTAATCGGAAATATAAAAGATACAGATATTATACATGAAGGAAAGCAGGAAAGTTTTTTAGCCTTACAGCCCGGGCTTTTTGATTAAATCTTTAGTTTCAAGTCCACACTTTAGTGTTATAATATTTTTTATGGAAAATATTTTTAAAATATCAGAAAAAAATCAGAACATTGCATGGGAAATTATAGACGATACAGATATTTTTAATTTATGGAACAGTGAAGGTGCAAGGGTTAATATTGTCGGCTCTCTTATAACAGGTCTAATGATGAAGCACAGAGATATTGATCTCCATATTTATTCAAAAAATATATCTATGGAAAAGGCAGAAAATGTCATGAAAAAACTTGCAGCACACAAAAATATTAAAACAACAACCATCGTAGATTTGACCGACACAGAAGAAAAGTGTCTTGAATGCCACGCAATATACACTGACAATGAAAATCAAAACTGGCAGCTCGATATGATATATATTGAAGAAGGTTCCAGGTATGACGGATATTTTGAACACGTATCAGAACGTATAAAACAAGTACTCACCCCTAAAACAAGAGAAACCATACTCAAATTAAAATATGAAACTCCAGATGATATGAAAATTCCCGGAATAGAATATTATAAAGCCGTCATTGAAGACGGCATTACAACATTCCATGATTTTTTAAAATGGCGAAATTCACAAAATCATTCAGGCATAATTGAGTGGTGCCAGTAAATTAAACTGTCTTACCCATTTCATAAGCATGTTCCACAAGTGGTGTGCTGTTAATTTCACCTTTTTGCCAAACACCTGCGCCATAGATAACACCCTTTTCTTTAACTCCGGAAAGACAGTCGGTAAAACCGCGGAAGCCGTCAAAGGTCCTTTCAAGCGCCTGCCTGTTTCCATCAGCGGCTGTTGCAATAAAGTAAAATTCTTTATTGTTTATCTTTGTATATTTTGCACAACATCTGTCAATGAGTGTTTTCATCTGAGCATCCATTGTATAAAAGTAAACAGGCGTTGCCATAACAATAACATCTGCGGCAATCATTTTATCAAGAATTTCAGCCATGTCATCATTTTGCGAACAGGCGCTGTAACCATTGTTATTACATAAACCGCAGCCTGTGCAGTAGTTAATCTTTTTGTCCCTTAAGAAAATTTTTTCTGCTTCATTTCCGGCTTCAACAGCACCTTCAAGAAATCTGTCGCACAAAATATCGGAATTTCCTCCTTTTCTGGGGCTGGCAGACAGTATCAAAACTTTTTTGTTCATCATATATCTCCTTTCATACATGTACAGTTTACAACCTGAGAGCAGCTATCAGTCAAGCCCTGTTTAAAAAAATTTTATACAAGTTAAAACTCTATTGACAATCTCCCAAAAAAAATGTAACATACCCGTATGGATAAAAATATTAAAAAATATGTTTATACTCCGATAATTTTTATAATATTAGGAGTCTGCGTTCTGTCTTTACCATATTACTATCAATGTAAGGCATACCTGTCCTATGACAAACCGAGTATGGAATTTGCATATAGAAATTCTGCTATCGGTGTATCAATTCTGCCTTCAACAAGAGCTGAAATGTTACGTGACAGGGCAATGTGGTTTTACGTTAACGGGCAAAGAGAAAATTGTATTGCTGATTTAATAAAAATTGAAAGCATGAAACAGGCAATAGAAGATGATTATGCTTTATTGTCAAACTGTTACATATCAAAAAAAGATTGGACCAGAGCTTTGGAATATGCACAAAAGTCAGGCAGACCTAACGAAATTGCCAAAGTTTATCTTGGAATGAACGAGTTGAATATTGCACTTAAATTTTCAAATAAAGCAGTTGATGATAAAACAAATAAACAGTATTCAAAATATCTTACAAGAGCTAAAATTCAAATGCAGATGGGCAGATATTATGATGCACTTATGGACTTAAATACGCTTGTAAATTATGTTCCGAATGAGGCATGGCCTTATTATGAAAGAGCAAAACTAAAAAGAGCACTAAGGGATTTTAAAGGTGCAGAAGCAGACACACAAAAAGCCCGTCAGCTTGAACAAAAAGACAAATCAAGCGAAAATTCAGATAGTATGATAGCAGAGAAAAAATAATGAAAGTATTATTATTTAACAGCAGCTCTCACAAAGAAGGCTGCACATTTACTGCATTGAGTATAGTTGCAGACGAGTTAAACAAAGAAGGCATCGAAACTGAAATCATTCAGCTAGGTTCCGGTGCAATTCGCGACTGCATAGGCTGTGGAGCTTGCAGAAAGCTGGATAACCAGTGTATATTTAAAGATGATATTGTTAATGAAATTTTAGACAAAGCAAAAGATGCAGACGGATTTGTATTTGGTTCTCCTGTTTATTATGCACACCCGAGCGGAAGATTATTATCTTTAATGGATAGATTATTTTATGCCGGTTCAGCGGTATTCAGACATAAACCGGCTTCAGCTGTTGTATCTGCTAGACGGGCAGGAACATCCGCATCGCTTGATGCAATAACAAAACATTTTACAATTAACCAGATGCCTGTTGTTTCATCAAATTACTGGAACATGGTTCATGGCTCAAAGGCAGAAGATGTCTTAAAAGATGAAGAAGGATGCCAGATTATGCGTATTCTTGGAAGAAATATGGCTTGGATACTGAAATGTATTGAAGCCGGCAAAAATTGCGGTATTACACCTGCACAGACTGAAGAAAAAATCTGGACTAATTTTATCAGGTAATATCCGCATATTTCAGGATAGTCGTGGTATTTACATATAAACGGAGTACTGCCAATGTCAGGAGTATCAAAGCAAAAGCCACCAGCTTTGAAGGATTTCTGCGAGCAAATTTATTTTTGTGATTAAAACAACTTAATTGCTTCAGTAAAGCAAATGATTTTACAGCAAAAATCCTGTGCATACAAAAAGTATATGGTACAGCAAAAAATTTGACGATTACTTGATTACCTCAATGAAGTCGTAGTCTGCCAGATAAGGAAGATGTGCTTCTGTAATCAATTCACCGGGAAGCAGAACAGCAATTCCCGGAGGACATTCAGCGATTACTTCTGCTGCAATTCTGCCTACGGCTAAATCTTTAGGAATTGTTTCTTTAGCTGAATAAAAAGCATCTCTAAGGCTCATTTTAATTACCGGAGTAAGCATAGGCATATGTTTTTTGTTTTCAAGGTAACAAATGTCTGAATATTTTGTCCTGTCAATTTTTTGAAGGCATTTTACAAGATATTCCATATCACGTCTTGTGTTGCCAATGTTTGACAACAAAAGTAATCCGGCATCAGATGCGCTTTCAACCTCTATATTAAAATCAATCTCCAGAATTGATTCAAGTCTTTTTCCTGAAAGCCCGTCTGCTCTTATAAATACTTTTGTAACATCTGTCATATAGCCGAAATCAGGCTTCAAATCATGTATATGCTCAAGTTTTTCAATTTCGCGGCGCAGATATTTAGCATTGGAAATTGCGCGCTCAAGCTGTTTTCTTCCGCGCACGCTATCAAGATTTGCACGAGCAGCATCCAAACTTGCAAGAAGCATAAGCGAAGGACTTGTTGTATGCAGTAATTTTAAAGCTTTCTCAACAGCATCAACATCTATCATTGACCCTTCTGCAATATGCAGCATTGAACTCTGGCTCATACTGCCGCCTGTTTTATGAAGCGAGTGGACAACAGCATCAGCACCTAACTGAAGTGCAGGTGTTGGAAGATGTTTATTAAAATTCCAAAGACACGCATGTGCCTCATCCACAATTAAAGGAACTCCGTAGCGTTTACATATCGCGGAAATAGATTTTATATCAGAAACAACACCTTCATAAGTCGGATTTGTAATCCAGACCATTGCGGCGTCATCGTGCATTTTAAGCATCTGTTCAACGCTTTCCGGATTAACATTACCCCATATGCCCCATTCCTCAAATCTTTCAGGAATAAGCCACAAAGGTTCCGCTCCTGATATAATCATCCCTGTCAAAACAGAGCGGTGACAATTTCTGTTTGTAATAATTTTCTGTCCTTTTTTAGTTAAACCCATAGCAAGCGCAAGATTGCCGGCAGTTGAACCATTTAACAGGAAGAACGTTTTTTTAGCGCCAAAAGCCTTTGCTGCAAGCTCCTGAGCCTCCTTTATCGGTCCTGTAGCAGGGTGAAGTGTTCCAAGGTTGTCAAACTCATCGGTTGTGTCTACCGAAAGAGCTTTTTTTCCGATAAGCTTTTTAAATTCCGGCAGGGAGCCGTTGCCTTTTGTATGTCCCGGAATATGAAACTGATATGTCGGGTTTTCATAGGCTTGTTTAAGGGCATCAACTATCGGGGCTTTAACTTTAACAGTTTTTTTATTCTTTATTACATTTGTCATAATAAAAATATACAATAAAAAAATCATGATTTGCAAGTGTTTTGTGGTATAATTAATATTTGTGAACAGCCTTTTTAGAATAGCGATGATATTTGCCGCGGTATTGCTTGCCCCGACAGTGTTTGCGTCGGAGGAAGCAGCTGATTATGATGCAAAAAATAAAAAACCCGATGTCATCATGCTTGATGTTTCAAAAGACGACATCAAAAAGCTTCCGAAAAATTCGTTCACCCCGAAAAATGATGATGATGTACTTGATAACACAAACGTCGAATTTTCAATATTTGATACGCTGATTGATACAAACAAAGAGGATGAACATCCTTTCAAAATTGAAGAGGAATCCTTATTTGGCAGAATATATAAAAAGAAGCTGGAAAGAACATCTATTCCATCCTACTTGCTGGAAGATGAATTAACGCATAGATTTGAAAAAGGACCTGTTGACAAAATAAGGTTTTACGGCGCTTTTCAGGGAAATTTTAACAGCTTTTTTCAAGGTAGCGACTATGATACAGAGTATGATTTAAATATTCTGGAAGCAGGCATCGTAGGAGATTTCAAAGATAAGAATACAGACTTTAAACTCCAGTTCAACTTCAAACCTGCAAGCGACAGAAGCTTTATGCAGAACCTTATAACAGATGCCTACATAGTTAACTCAAAAATTCCGCATCATAAAATTATCGTTGGTAATTCAAGAAATCAGGTAGGTGTTGACGGAGGTGCAAGCTCTTATACATTGCCTTTTGCATTTCGTTCCCAGATTGCAAGGAATTTTGCAAACACAAGAGCTCTTGGTGTACGTGTTGTAGGGAACTATGATTTAGCAGACTATAGTTTAGCACTGAACAGTTCTGACCGTTTCTGGCGTCAATTCTTTCCCGGTACAGAATTCACCGGCTGGGTAAACTTCAAACCTCTCGGAAAAACTGACGGACGCTATGGAACATTAATTCTTGGCGGCGGTTTAAATGCCGGACATAATGATTTTACATATACAACAACCGGTTTTTATGCTGCATATCATTATAAAAAATTTATGGCAAACTTCGAATATTCATACGCGGACGGCTACAACGGCAGAGTATTAAGCCAGGACAGGGCAAACGGTTTTTACAGTACCGTAAGCTACAGGATTACACAAAAATTACACGTTCTGGCGCGTTATGACCAGTTTGACCCGAATATGGATATTGGCGATGATATGAGGCGTGAATATACAGCGGGCATTAATTACTTTATAAAAGGTCAGGCTCTCAGATTAATTCTAAACTATGTTTTCTGCCAGAATGAAAGGGAGCAGGACAGCCACAGAATTATTTTCGGCACCCAGATTTTGCTCTAAACTTTTTAATCTTCTGCATTTGCAGGGGGTTGACATTTTTGAAAAAATCATTAAAATAATCATGACTTAAAAATCAGGAGAGCTTTTATGGCAAACTTAAACGGAAATTCGCTGTTAACAGGCATATATGCAGGTTTAACCAACACATATTCCTATCTTGCATCCCAGTATCCGGATGGTTTAACACTGGATAACATTACAGAGGCAAGAACCGATTCAACCAAATACCCGTATATAAACCAAACATTTGCATCTTATTTGCAGTCAAACTTCAACAGTATTGATAAAGATAATGATGGAATAATTTCAGCAGAGGAAATGCAAAATCTTACAAACCGTATGTCAAGCCAGGGTCTAACCAGAGAAGAATTGACCCAGATGTACGCATCAGGAGCAAGCGGACTTTCAGCAGATACAATCAATAATATCCTGGAACATTTTGATGAAATGGATGCTAACCATGACGGAAGAATTACAAGTGCTGAAATTACTGCATATAATGTTGATTCATCCAAACAGGAAAAAATGGATGAATTTGCAAACAGAAGAGCAAGCGATATGTCCGTATTCTACGGAAGCGAATCCAGCTCAACTTCTGACAGTTACAGCCTGCTAAGCTATAAATACAAAAACAGCAGTTCATCATAAACAGGAGCTAAAGCCTGAAACAGCATATATAAGCAGGAATATCCCGCAAAACGCCCGGAATATCCTGTCACATTCCTTATCTCGGAATATAGAATGACGTTAGAAAAGGTGAGCAGCTATACGGCTGATTAGAACCGGCAGAAAGATGCGAACCGGAAAAAAATATTTATTTAGTGACATATTCTGATAACGCACACTATGTGCTAGAAAAAGGGAAAATTTTAATAAGGTTTATCTTTTGAAGATAAACCTTATTTTTTCAGCCCGTTGTATTAGAAAACTTTTTATTTTTTATGCTATTATGTAAAAAAGATTGGGTAGGATAATGACTTTTAAGGAATGGATTTATAACAGAAATGAAACAGGTGAAAAGTCTTTGATAAAAAGACTGCTTGCCTCACGCGGAATTACAGGTGAAAAAGATATTGAAGAATTTTTAAACCCTCTTTCTGTCACACCTTCTGATCCGAATGTTTTTACGGATATGGCAAAGTGTACTGCCAGACTGGCAAAGGCAATTGACAACGGCGAAAAAATCGTTATATACGGCGACTTTGATGCTGATGGCGTAACTTCAACATCGCTTCTTTACAGAACTTTCAGCCACCTTGGAGCAAATGTAAGCTACTTCATACCGGACAGGGAAAAAGAAGGACATGGCTTTGATACAAAGGCGCTTGTAAAACTCATGACCGCCCTCAAACCTAAACTTATAATCTCTGTTGACTGCGGAATTTCCGATGTTGAGGCTGTTAATTTTATAAACAGTTTTAAAATAGATGTTATAATAACAGACCATCACGAAGCACCGGAAGAGCTTCCTAATGCTTTTGGCATTATTAATCCGAAGGCACAGAACGCACTTGATGAAAATCTTTCAACAAAAGAAATTACCTCACTGACATCGCTTGCCGGTGTGGGTGTAGCATTCAAAGTTGCAACTTCCCTTCTGCAGCACTATAACAAAACGGAATTTATCTCCTCAATACTTCCATATGCAGCAGTCGGAACAGTTGCGGATGTTGTTCCGCTTGTAGGTGAAAACAGATATATTGTTGCCAAAGGTCTTGATCTTATAGCACAAGGAAAACATTACGGATTGAAAAGGTTAATCGAAAATGCCGGCTACATTATTGAAAACGGTCTTACTGCCGAAACTATAGCATTCGGGGTTGCCCCTAGAATTAACGCCTCCGGACGTCTTGATACTGTGGAAGAGGCTATAAAAGTTATGATTTCCGATAATCCTCAGGAAATCGAAATGGCAATCAGTAACCTTGAAGAATTTAACAAAATCCGCCAGACTTTATGCCAGGATACTTTTCTCGAAGCTGATGATATGGTTACAAGAGAAGGCAACCGTAATCCTGCTATTGTCCTGTTTAACTCAAAATGGCATGTCGGAATAATCGGTATTGTTGCATCAAAACTTGTTGAAAAATATTACAAGCCTACATTTTTAATGACATATTCCGAAGAAACAAAACAAATAAAGTGTTCTGCAAGAAGCATTGAAGGCGTACATTTATACGAAGTAATAAGCTCCATCTCTGAAGTTCTTGACGGCTTCGGCGGTCACTCAATGGCTGCGGGGCTTGCATTCACCCCGGATAAAACCCCTTTCAAGAATGTAAAAGAACTTTTGAACAAGGCTGTAAAAGAAATAACTACCGGAAAAGAACTAAAGCCGTTTATTAAAATTGACCTTGAACTCACTCCGGATGATATAAGCGTTGATCTGGTAGAACAAATTTCAAAGCTGGAACCGTTCGGTGCGTCAAACCCGAGCCCTGTCTTTGCAATGAAAAATCTTAAAATTAAAGAAAAAAGGCTTATGGGTGAGAATAAAAACCATCTAAGGTTAACTGTCCAAAAAGATACTTCTGAATTTAACTGTATCTGGTGGCAGAAAGGTGATATTTCACTTGTGAACGGTGATACGCTTGATGTAGCTTTCCACCCGCAGATTAACGAATTTAGGGGAAATACAAGTGTACAGCTAATTATAGATGATATTCACTCAGAGTACCTAAAAGAGGAAGAACCGGAAAATGCAGGAAAACTCAAAATTTATGACCACCGCAAGAAAACAGACATCCTTCCTCAGGTAAACGATTATATAAAAAATACAAAACAGAATATTAAAGTCTTTGCAGAAAGCCGGCAGATTGTTGAAATGCTAAAACCTTTTAAAAACATTTCAGAAAAAATCTTCTCACGCGAACAATCTTCCCAATGTGATTCTGTAATGTTTTTCGACTACCCTGCCGACAAAGAAACATTTGAAAACATAATAAGAGAAACTTGCCCGGCGAGTATTCACCTGATGAATTACAGCATTAAATATCTGGATGAAAAAGAATTTCTTAAAACATTCTCCGGAATGCTCAGATATGCTGCAAATAATAATGCCGGCAAAGTAGAACTGCGCCGGTGTGCAAGCCACCTTGGCAAATCAATCCCGCTTATTTCAGCACTTCTTGACCTGTTTGAAGAATGCGGCTTTGTAAAAATTAAAGATAAAAATCCGGCATTCTATATAATAGAATTTATTAGCATCGATGAACTCGCAAAAATTCTACACAATCCAAAATATGCTGAAATCCTTAATATGGTTGAAGAGTGCGAATTATTCCAAAAAAGTCTTATGGAAGATGACCTGACTGAAATTGACAATTTGTGCAATATTGGTTAAAATATTAATAGGGTACGGAATTTTGGAGTAATTATGAAGATTAAAAATCCTAGACTTTTCTTTTTGACAGTAACAACTATTGTTTTAGCAATTGTTTATCTGCTTATATCAGCACCTTTTTCTTCTGTTAGTGTAAATAATATTTGCCAGGACAGAGAACTCGCTAATGAACATTATGCTAAAGATAAAGATGATATTCTTGCATTAAAAGCTTTTGCCCAGAAAAGAAGCGACCAGTGCAAAGTTCTTTTAAGAGCACACAAAAACGAAACTAAAGTTTACAAAAAAATGGAAAACTGCGATATGTTTGAAGATGCAGCAAGTGCATCAGGATTTTTGATTAATCTGGCAGCACAGTACCAGGATTACGAAACACTTAATAAAGAACTTACTGACGCTGAAAAATATATGAAACCTTATGCTTACTGCCCGCAATACAATGGTGTCAAAATCCTTTTTGAAAATATCAGACAGAGAAATGCCGAACACCTTAAAGATTTAAAGTAAATTAAGGTATCTTAAAGCCACTTTTGTTATAAGCTGCGGCTTTAAAATTACAAAAAGAAATTTCAGGTCCGGTTTAGTATTTAAAATCGCTTTTTTACATAAACCAAGGACCTGATTTTTTGTGTAAATATTTTTCTCAAACAATTCTCCAATTCTAAACCAATTAAGATAATAGTCCAGAACCTGACTTAATTCAGAAGAAGCCAGCTTTTGATTGCAAATCATTTTATATAAGGGCACCTCAAGATTTTCTGTCCTAAGCCCAAAGTATTCATGCTGGAATTTTAACATCAGATGACAGGCCATTCTCTGTTGAGGTTTTCTGTAAACTTTTGAAATGTTACTGTCATGAACCCTGTAATTTAACAGGCTTTCCCTGATATTATATAATTTAACTTTATCCAAAAGCCTCAGCCACAAGCCGTAATCTTCCGCATAAGTGTCTTCTTCATTATATTGAAAAGAGTATTCTTCAAGAACTTTACGTCTAATCAAAACAGTCGGATGGGCTATACAGTTGTTTTTAAATAACAACGTGAGTTTTAATATCTCTGGCTCGGAAGGAGGACTCAATAATTCATTCCCCTTGCCGAAAGCAGTCATATAAGTTCCGCATACACCGCATTGGGGATGATTTTCCATAAATTCATATTGTTTCTCAAGCCTGTCAGGCATAGAAATATCATCAGCGTCCATTCTGGCAATATACTTTCCGCTGGCTGACTTTAAAGCTTTATTCAAAGACTGTACAATTCCAAGATTCTGTTCATTTTTAAGGTATTTTATCCTTAAATCCTTATATGAAAGTATTATATCCTCAGTAATACTGTCAGAACCGTCATTAATTATAATAAACTCAAAATCAGTGAAAGTCTGGTTTAATATACTTTCAACAGCTTCTCTCAAAAATTTTTCTTTGGTATTATATACAGGCATTATGACTGAAATAACCGGCATACGAAAATCATAACCGATATTAAATCAAGCGTCAACTATAAAAATGCCTGATTTAGATGTTAAACATCTAAATCAAACATTTTAGCTAAATCTGTATAGTATCTGTAGGTAAAATCTTTTGTTTCATCAGCATTCATAGCTTTTTGCGCCTTTGGAATTACAGTCTGAAGATTTTCTCCCTCTACCATCAGATCTTTGTTGCCAAAGTCTTTAGGAGTTTTAAAGCCCAGCCTTCTGAAATATGCCTTTGTATTAGCCGGCTCTGATGCAGTAGGCAGAATAAGAGCAGAAAAATCTCCGTAAGAGCGGCTGGTGTCTTTTAGAGCAGACACAACAAGACTATCTCTGGTTAATCTATCATTATTCCAAACAGCAAGCCCCTCTACTACAGAATCAGCCTGACCGCCTATATTAAGCACACCGGTAACTTTCTTTCCGCCTTCAACAGAAAGAATAACTCTATCATAAGGATGTGTATCCAGATGTTTAACTTTTTTCAATGCTGTATCATACACATTTCTTACACTTGGAGCACCTAAAAGCTTGCTGTCTTCAGAAAACTTCTGACCTTTTGCTATATTCAACATTTTTTCTGCAAAAAATTTATCTTTTGATGTTAATGAATAAATATCAATTTTTCGGCTTCCTTTTGTAACCGAACTAATTCTTAATGCCTGAAAATTCGGCTGGCATTTTCCCGGGTTTTGTGATTGTATCTGCATTTATTTCTCCTTTATAAGTACTTATATTAAATCCTGACAAATTTTTTTTTGCTATTTACAAACTTGATTTTGTATTGACAAAATCAAAAAACAGAGCTATAATATTTAAGAAAGGAGTGAAAAATATGTTTTTTACAAGAGAAGGATGCGGCGGTCATTGCGGACATAATACGGAAGGACACCACTGTAGACACGAACATGAGCATGGAGAAGGACATCATCACTGCCATCACGAGGAAGCAGACGGTCATAGCAGAGGCTGCTGCGGTCATGGCGGAAGGAGAGATGGCGCAGGACGCAAAAAAAATTGTGAACGCATACCATTTAACCGCAGATTAAGTGAAGAAAGTATTAACCTTATCAAAGAATATGCACAAAAAAATAACATAACAGAAACAGAAGCTCTGGAAAAAGCAATCCAAAGTTTAAAAGAATAAAAATTAACCCCCTGAAATTCAGGGGGTTTGTGCTATAATATTTGAGGAAAAGAGGTTATTATGACAACAATTAAGGTTACAAAAATGCAGGGCTGCGGAAATGATTTTGCAGTAATAGATTTTGACCAATACAAAAAAACAAATCTTCCTATGGATGAACTTGCAAAAAAAATCTGCGACAGACACTTCGGAATAGGTGCAGACGGAATGATAATCCCGAAAACCAATACTTCAGAAACCGATATAGGCTGGTATTTTTATAACTCTGACGGGTCAATAGCACAAATGTGCGGTAACGGAATGAGATGCTTCGCCAAATATGTTTATGACAAAGGTCTTGTAAATAAAAAAGAGTTTTCAGTTCTCACAGGTGCAGGCATAATTAAACCACAGCTGCTCGATGACGGGACTGTAAAAGTTAATATGGGAACTCCTGTTCTTGAAGATGAAAAAATTCCTTTTAAAGGTGAACGAAAAATAAAAGCACTGGATAGAGAATTTGATATTACTCCTGTGTCAATGGGTAACCCTCACTGTGTAATAACCGTCAACGATAACCCGATGGATATGGCTTTGAAATATGGTCCGGTCATTGAAAAACACGAATATTTTCCTGAAAAAACAAATACCGAATTTGTAAAAGTAATCTCTAAAACAGAAATTGAAATGCGGGTTTACGAACGCGGCTGTGGCATAACTCTTGCTTGCGGAACAGGTGCCTGTGCATCAGTAGTAGCATGTGTTTTAAATAACTTAACAGAAGAAAAAGTTAAGGTAAACCTTCTTGGAGGGGCTGTATTCGTGGAATGGCAAGGGAATAAGCTTAATCCGAAGAAAGACATTTTCCTCACAGGTCCCGCAAATTACAGTTTCACCGCGGAATACATGTTGTAATAATTTGTCTTTTCATGTTATCATTGGGTTACACCAAAATACAAAAGGAGACAAAAAATGAAAAATTATGAACTATTAACTGTATTTAAACCAAATTTAGATGCAGAAGAAGTAGATAAATTAATTGCTAAAATCAACGATACAATCGTTGAATTCGGCGGTAAAGTTGAATCTACTGACAAAATGGGCAGAAAAAAATTAGCTTATGACATCCAGAACTTTAGAGACGGCTTCTTCGTTTCAATGGTTCTTGCATTGCCTGCTGACAAAGTTGCTGAATTCAAAAGACAATTAAGATTAAGCGACAACATCATCAGAACAATGTTTATGGAAGTTTCAGCAAAAGCTTCTGTGTAAACAGTAAAGAAAAGGAAATAAAATGTCATTAGCAAAATCAGTAGTTACAGGAACAGTATACAGACAGCCTGAAAAACGTTTTTCACAAAATAACGTTGCGGTTTCTGCATTTGTTCTTAATATCGGAGAAAGAGAAGAAATGCTGTTAAGAGTTATTTCTAAAAGAAATGCTCTTGATGAAATTGTTTCATCTCTAACAAAGGGCGACCGCGTGCTGGTAGAAGGCAGACTTCAGACAGCAGCTGTCAAAATGGATGACGGAACCGAAAAAAGAATTTACGAAATTGATGCCAATACAATTGAAAAACTCGGAGAAGATTCCTCTCCCCCGGCGGCATCATCAGGAAGTTCAAAATTCGGAACAGAAGAAATTGTGAAGTTTGAATCAGATGATTTCTCAAACGAACTGATCGGCGAAGACGAAATACCATTTTAAAAAAGGAAAAACTGAATATGAGCAGTGTAAAATTTATCCCTGCGCAAATGCAAAAATATGCAGCGCATACACAAAAGATGAAAAATTCTCAATTGAAATCAACTGTAAGATATATGGGTAAAAAAGCAGCAGCTTTTACACCGGATGTATATACAGGTTCAAACAAAACAGAGAACAAAGCTAAAAATTCATTAGTTGAAATATTAGCAGGAAAAATGAAAAAATAAGTAATAGTAAAAATAAGGCTAGAAAGGCGAATTAAAACATGGCAAGACAAGATGCTCAGGATAAGAAAAAACGTAAAAATTGCAGTCTTTGTGCAGACAAAGTAACTGAAATTGATTACAAAGATGCAGCAAAATTGAAAAGATACCTGACAGAAGCAGGAAAAATTATTCCTCGCAGAATTACAGGCAACTGCGCAGAACACCAGAGAATGATTGCAAAAGCAATTAAACGTGCAAGAGAAGCTGCAATTATCGGATATACTTTTGACTAGTATAGATATGAAAATCCAAAAAAGGAACCGAATGTAAATATTCGGTTCCTTTTTTTTGAAAATTATGTTATCATATAAATGTCCGAAAAAATTCTGCGATAAGGAACGTGAGCGGAATTTTAGAGCGGCGTATTAGACAGCGAAGCTGCGCGCGTCGCGCGAAGGCGGGGCGTAAGCAGCGGAGGTCTGCTTTTAACTAAATATATTAGGAGGTATTTATGCAAAATACAATTATAGCTTCAAAATCTCAAAGGGGGGGGGGGCTTAGATAACGCCGGCGGGCTTTTTCACGCTTTGGGATTGTCCCGTAAATCCGCATTTACTTTAGCGGAAGTTTTAATTACACTAGGCATTATAGGGGTTGTTGCTTCATTAACACTTCCAACTCTTATTCAGAAGCAACAAGAAAAAATATGGATTAATCAGTTCAAAAGTACATATTCCATCTTATCTCAAGCATATGTCCGAGCATATCAGGAACACGGTTTGCTTGATGAATGGAATCTGTCTACAGAAGATACAAAAAGCAGTACAAAAACAGTTGCCGAAAAACTTTTACCTTACTTAAAATTATCAAAAAATTTCGGTCAGAATGACAAGAATAGCAGCCATGGTTTACCAAACATATATCTTGAGCTTGATGGAAAACAATCAATAAACTGGAACGGATGGCGTGATGTAGAGTATATTTTTGCTCTTGCAAACGGGGCAACTGTAGGCTTGAATGGTGTTATTAGTGGACGCGACAGCAATAATAATTCCGAAAATAAAGCCATATTTTATCTTGATATTAACGGTGCAAAAGGCCCGAATCAATTTGGAAAAGATTTTTTTATTATGTTATTTAATACCAAAAATAAATACCCTGTAATTACGGGCTATAATTTATGGTGGCTGACAGAAGAATCCTGCTCGCGCACAAAACGACAAGCCTGGTACAGCGGCGGAAGCTGCGCAACCTGGCTAATTAAAACAGGAAACATGGATTATCTCCACAGAGAAATAAGTCACGAAGAATGGATACAATAAAAAATATTCATGTTATACTTTCTGTATGAAAAGAAAACCGATAGTAGCAATAGTAGGCCGCCCGAATGTAGGTAAATCTACATTCGTAAACCGTCTTGTGGGGTCAAGAAACTCTATTGTAGACGATTTGCCCGGTGTAACCCGCGACAGAATATATTTTGATGTCGAATGGATGAACAAAGTCTTTACAGTAATTGATACCGGCGGTATTATTCCGGGTGATGAAGATGAAATTATGGTTTCAATCTTTGATCAGGCACGTATTGCCTGCGAAGAGGCGGACAAAATTATTTTCCTTGTCGATGGAAAAGACGGAGTAAATCCGGTTGATTATGATATTGCAAATATTCTCAGACAGTCTAAAAAACCGGTTTTTCTTGCCGTTAACAAGCTTGATAACCCTGAAGCTTACATGATGGTAAACGATTTTTATTCACTTGCTCTCGGGGAACCGGTTGGGATTTCTGCACTTCATGGAAGCGGAGGTGTAGGCGATCTTCTGGACTTGATTACAGAAGATTTTGAAGAAACTGACGGGAACAGAGAAGAAGACAATACTATAAAAATCGCCATAGTGGGACGGCCTAATGCCGGTAAATCATCTATCGTTAATTCTCTTTTAAATGAAGAAAGAGTTATAGTTTCCGACATATCAGGCACAACACGCGACAGCATTGACAGCTTTATTAACTATAAAGACAGAGAGTTCGTTATAGTCGATACAGCGGGTATAAGAAAAAAATCCAAAGTTGATTACGGCGTAGAAAAGTTCGCTGTAGACAGAGCAATACGCTCAATCAGGGATTGCGATGTTGCGCTTCTTGTAATTGATGCTACAGAAGGTATTTCAGATCAGGATAAGAAGATTTCTTCAATAATTACAGAAGCAGGAAAAGGTTTGATAATAGCAATTAATAAATGGGATCTGATTGAAGACAAAAAATCAAACACAATCAACCAGTTTGATAAAAAATTGTCAAATGATATTCCATTCTTAGAATTTGCACCTAAAATATACATAAGTGCCAAAACAAAACAACGCTTAAACCAGATATTTGACAAAGCAGCAGAAGTTTACGAGCAGTGCACAAAACGGGTTTCAACAGGACTTTTGAATAAAGTTGTGAAAGAACTTTACGCGCTGAATCCGCCGGCTACAGTAAAAGGCAAACGCTTAAAGATACTTTATTCTACCCAATCCGATATAAAGCCGCCGACATTTGTGCTGTTTGCTAATAATTCAGATTTACTCAAAGACCACTACAAACGTTATATAGAAAACAAGCTTCGTGAAGCTTTTGGATTTTTCGGAACACCTATAAGGATTTTCGTTCGGGAAAGAAGTGAAAAAGATAAAAAATAAAAAACGGGTTTTAAAACCCGTTTTTTTATTTCTCATGAATATCTATTTTATACCCTAAAATGTCACAAATAAGTATCATTTCATAAAATTTTAAAGTTCCTTTTTCGATTTTTGCACGAACATTAAATCTGGAATACTCTTTCCCGCTTAAATCACTCATTCGTCTTGCAAGTTCTGCAATTGTTATTTTATTACGAAAAAGAAGCAGTCTTACCAGTTCGTTAATATCAGTTCCGGTATCAATATCAATATTTATTGCCATTCTATAATTATAAGCTATTTGTTAACACATTGATATTTCCAGATGAATATGTTATTATGTTAATATATAGTTAACATAATAACAATAAATTAACTGATGATTAAAAAATATTAAGGAGGTATTAATGAAAGCAGGTTTTACATTAGCAGAAGTTCTGATAACTCTGGGCATAATCGGCATAGTTGCAGCAATGACACTGCCCGCACTCATAAATAAAACAGCCGGAGCACAGTATAAGAGCGGGCTGCAAAAATCTTATTCCGTATTAACACAGGCACTTCAGAGATTAAACGCTGATCAGGGTTTTATTGCAACGAGAGATTCATATGGGAACAGAACCTTTGCAAGTTATTATAAAAAATACTTCAATGTATTAAAAGACTGTAGCCTTGAAACCTGTATAGGAGGTACTGTCGATGAAAATAATACATTTATTATTAATACATATACAACATATTCAAAAAGCCGTAAAGTATCTTCAAGATTTTTTGATGACGGACAATTTATACTAACAGACGGCATGGTGTTATTAATTGAAGACAATACAGCCTCAGGAGAAAGTGGCAGCGGTGTAGGGAGCATGTTTATAACAGTAGATGTAAACGGTTACAAGAAAAAACCGAATGCATGGGGTCATGATTTATTTACATTCCAGATAATGAACGACAGCGGAAAATTAATTCCTATGGGTGCAGATGGAACAGTATTCACTGATTTAAATACATACTGTTCCTCAACATCAACTAATGCACAAAACGGAATTGCCTGTACATATAAAGCTTTAACAGATAAAAATTATTTTAACAATCTTCCATAAAAAAACGGGTGTTAAAAACCCGTTTTTTGTTAGATTTACTCTTCTTCTTTATACTTAATCAACCCTGATGTGACCGCATACATTGCAGCGGAAATATCACGAACCGATTCAAACGGTCCATAACTTTTGATAAATTTTGCCACATCAAATGTGTCAAGGTATTGTTGAAGCTGTGCCTTGGAAGCATCTGTAATATTTGAAGCAGCAATTAAGTTTTGAATAAACCCGCTAACTTTATCATTAACAGTAGTTTCATCCAAATCTTCCGAAGCAAAAGAAACCTGATCGCCTGCATCTTTTGATTTTACGGCAGTGTCTTTTTCTTCCTGCACCTGCTGCTCTTCATTCTCTTCTTCTTCATCGTCAAGGCCTTTAACATAAGCTGCTTTTGAGCTTGTAGCACTTGTAATTTCCATAAAATCCGTCCTTTCTAAAACTTTTACAATATTTTCTACGGTTTTTTTTGTAAAAACTTTAGAAAATATTAAGAAAGTTTAATGCCCCTCAAAAACAGACCTTAGCTGCTCCCCCCCCTACGCCTTCGTGTGCCGTTCATAGCTAAACTGTCTAAAACGCCGCTCCAAAATTCAGCTTTCCTTATCGCTAAAAAATTTTTCGGACATCTAGCGGGTTATATACTCTGTTTCGGAGTACATAATCATATAAAAATCAGGGGCTGTTATATTAGGGTTATTTTTCATAAATTTTTGGATATTAAACTTTTCAAGATATTTATCTGCTTTTTCTATAACTTTAGGCTCATTCTCGTGTTCAGATTTTATCTTTCTTATATATTCGTTAACCATATATTTTATTTCATCTTCACTAAGAACAGGTCTGCCGCCGATTTTTACTTCGTCCTGTTCTTCTTCTTCAAGAAGTTTTCTTTCTTTCTGTTCCTGCTCACGCTGTTTACGCTGGTTTCCGTCACCTGATGACGTAGAAGATTCTATCTGTCTGTTAAAAGGATTATTCACTGAATTGAACATCTAAACACCGCCTTTCAATTCATTATGCAGAAAAAAAAGTACCGTATGTGTTATTACGGTACTTTTTATAATTTTCTTTAAAGTTTCAATTATTTATATGATTATAAGTCAATTTTTTCAGGATTCATATTTTTATTATACAACCATGCAACAAGACCACCCGGGAGGGAGAAGACTGCAGCAGGCAATGTCCAGAGTAACTGCTGGCTTTTAATTTCTTTAATCAAAGATTTATCTTGTTTTGGATCTAAATCATACTTGTCAGCAACAGTTTTATCAGATCTCAACCCGTAATATAATGTACTTATAACACCGCCGAGAATTGACCATCCGGAAGCGTCTGCTCTTGCTGAACGGATAATTTCTTTTTGTTCATCTTCAGGAATATCACTGCCTTTAAAATTTACAGTATCTTTTGGGGCATTTTGTTTTAAAAAATTTGTATTTTCAGCAGCTTTTGGTTTATTACATCCGCCGCACTGAACAGAGCTGCCTGAAAAATTAACATTATTGACACCTAAAGACATAAATACACACCTTTCATTCAATTTATAAAATATTATATTTTTATCAAGCCATGAAAACAAAATTTATTGCTAAAAATTTTTACATTATTAAATAATTGTTACAATGAATAGTAATAATCTTTCAACAACTTCGCATCATCCTCAATATTCGGGCTTTCGCAGACGAGAGCACCTTTAACATTAAATTCTTTCATAACTTTAAGCAAATCTTTGTAATTCATATCGGATTCCTCAAGAATAAGGTGTTTTTTCTCTCCTTTCGGACCATAATCAATTCCGGCAAGGTGTCCATGAAAATTATCTATTGCATATTGTCCGAGTTCGCTGCCTAATTTTTCAAAAATTGCACTAAATTCATCGTATGTGTTATAAATTCCGGCAAATCTGGCATGCAGATGTGAAAAGTCAATACATGGCAGAACATTCTCCACCTCTTTGGAAAGCTTTATTATCTCGTCCAAATCACCCCATTGGGTGCCTTTGCCTGTAGTTTCCGGACGAACCCATACGTTAACTTTTTCCTGTTTTAAAACTTCAACGATTTTTTCAACTCTGGCTTTAACCTGATTAAAAACTTTTTCCTTATCATGTCCCTGATAATACGCAGCATGGAATGTTATGCTGAATGCCCCTGCCGAGCCTGCTGTCATTCCGGTTTCAATAATTCTTTGCACACTTGCATCAACTTTTTCCGGCTCCAGAGAGTTAAGATTAATATAAAAAGGAGCATGCGCTGTTATTATAAAGTTTTTCTCTCTGTTCATCCGAGCAACAAACTCTCTGTTCTCATCACTCATTCTCACGCCATGGACAAACTCAAGCTCCATTCCGTCAAGCTCCATTTCATCAAGAATTTTAAAAGCCTGAGGGTAGCTGCCCTTGCCTGTACTAAGCGGCATGCCGGCTGTCAGGAAATTCAATTTATCAAATAAAAAGTTTTGCACAACTTACTCCAATCCATACTGATATAACACATATTATAACACTTAAAAGCACATAACAAAACGCATGAAGGAATTGTGCATTTTTAAGCATCTCAAAAATCTCCAGCGAAAAGGTACTGAATGTAGTCAAACCTCCGCAAAATCCGACTGTCAGGGCAAACTTCAAAGCAGGATTAATCTCCTGTTTGTCAACAAAAATAATATATAAAAACCCGATAATAAAGCTTCCGATAATGTTAACCAGAAAAGTTGCAACAGGAAGGTTAAAGTGGAAATTCCGCATAACAAGCAAGCCTGTCAAATATCTGGTCACAGCACCAATTCCGCCTCCAAAAAACACCGCAAAAAGATTTAGCATAGCTATACCTTTGCTGCCATAAGGCTTTCAAGAATTTCAGCACCATCCTCAACCATTTTTACACAGTGTTCCTTGCGCTGCGGACCTTCATATCCGGCAGTTAGAGCTTTGCAGCAGGTAAATTTATTTCTGTTTTTAAACTCTTCAACAACAGATGCAGCAAGTTTTCGTGCAGTAACCTCATTGCCATTAACGTTTTCTCTTCCGGTATTATAACCGATTACAAGCTGAGCACCTGCAACTGCACCGCAAAGGCATCCGCTTGACATTCCGCCGGAAAACGGAGTTGCACAGGCAAGTAAAGATTTATCACACAAACCTTCATCTATTGCCGCCATTACAACACTTTCCGAACATGAGTATCCCTGTTTATAATATTGAGCTGCTTTATCTTTTAACATTTGTCCTCTCCTTTAATAAAAATTATACCTTATAAATATTTAAATTCCCTTAGTAAATTTTTGTAACAATAAAACCGCAATCTTTAAAGTTTAAACAAAACATCTCCGATATAAAAAATGTAATTATTTTTAGTCACATTGAAAAGGAGTGTGTAATGAAAGACAAAAAAATTCTTGAAATGGAAGATTTGATGGTAGATTTTGCTGAAATGACAAGCTTCAATTTTGATTCTCTTGACTACAGACAAATGCAGGATTTACAGAAGATTACCGGCAGTGAATATGACAATCAGCCTATTCCGTTTAAATATGGCAAATTTGATCTGGTCGATTTATTCCATTCATTTATTTCGCAAAAAGATTAACTCTAAAAAGTTTGAGGGTATGTGCTTATGGATATGAAAGAATTATTTGAAAACAATTGTTTTCCGATGAGCTGGTCATCAGAAGCAGAAGAAATTCCGGAGCAAAAAATGCTTCCGCAAAGAAAAGACCTGACCACACTCCTCGCTGAACTTGAAGATATTAAAAACAATATCGAAGAAATTAAGGCAAAACAATGGTATCTGGCAAAATTAATGAAATTCCATAAAGAAGGATTTTCAGCAGGCTGATAACAAACAGCCTTAAATCCTGCAAAAATTTTTCTCCGTTAAGATAACGGCCGAGATTTAAGGATAGTATTTTCTTTTATGTACATTTAAAGCTCTCTAAAAGAGAGCTTTTTTATTGTAAAATTTAAGATATGAAGGAGAAAGTTATTATGCAAACAGCCGGCTATGAATTTAAAAAATTTGGCAGTAAATTCTTTATACGTATAAATAAAGGTGAAGAAATAGTTTCAACCCTAAAAACCTTTTGTATTAAAAATAATGTCAAATTAGGGACAATACAAGGTATCGGCGCAATAAATTCTGCAACATTCGGTTTTTTCAACCCTGAAACAAAACATTATCAGGAAAAAACAATTGATAAACCAATGGAAATTACAAGTCTTACAGGCAACATAACAACAAAAGATAATGAAACTTACCTGCATATTCACATGAATGCTGCCGGAAACGATTACAACACAGCAGGAGGGCATCTTGTTACGGCAGTGGTAAGTCTTACCGCAGAAATTGCAATTGAACAACTCTCAGGAACAGTTGAGAGAACTTTTTGCGAAAAAACAGGATTAAATTTGATGGACTTCAATAAGGCTTAAAGGAATATTTCCTCATTAAGCATCAGATCATGACCCATATTGTACATCAAATCAAGGTAGGCATCATAATATACGCTTATTGATTCAATATATTCACTCAAAATCTGCTGGTGTGAGTTTTCATTAAGCATTAATGCCATAAGGTTTGTTTCTCCGTTTTTGTAACGCTTTGACGCCATCTGGAGAATTGTATCTGACTCTTTCAGGATTTGTTTGTAATACTGCATATTTTCTTTGGCATACTTAAGATCATTGTAATTAACTTTAAGCGCAATTTTTAATTTGTTTTCAAAAGCAGTTTTGTCCATTTTGGTTTTTTCCAGAGTAAGCTTCGCCTTGTTGATTTCAGGACGATAAGAATAAAGTATCGGCACATCGAAACTTCCTGCAACAAAAGCACCCGGAAGGGCTTCCCCGCCGGTCTGACGGGCTGTTTGGTAGGCAAAACCGCCGCCAACGGTTAAATCAGGAATTCTTTTATGCTCAGCTACTTTTACATCATATTCTGATTTTTCTATATAATTATCTGAAATCCTCAGTGAATAACTGCATACCATTGCAATCTTTTCTATCTGGTCGTATGTTGGTATAGGAAATTCCAATATAGTTATATCATCAAATAATGAGTCCTCTTCTGTATCATACATGATTTGTGAATTTTCAAGGTTTAAAACTTTGTTGAAATAGAACTGTGCTGCAAGAAGATGCGCCTTTGCTTTATTTAATTCAATTAATTGTTTTTTATATTTTATATCTGACTGTAAGACTTCAATCTGATAGTTTGGAGAAGAAGCAGGTTTTGCCTTTGCTGCAAGTTTCATATCTTCAAACAAATCTTCTCTATCCTTCATAATTATAAGGACAGACTTCAGATAAATAACCTGAAAATATGCTCTCATAACATCTATCTTCAAGTTATGTTCAGATTCTTTAATAGAATTTTCAATAGCCTTCAAATTAGCAAGTGCTGCCTTTTTTCTCACTCCGCGCTTTGCAATCTCAAACGGAACCATCAGACCGAATTGGCTGGAGTTGCCTCTTGTAACCTTACCCATAAGAAAATTAGATTGGAACTGAGGGTTTTTGAGGGCATTTGCAATTTTAACCTCCTGCTTTGCAATTTCCAAATCTTTTCTTTTAGCTTGCAGTGTAAGGTTATTTTCGAGTGCAAGCTCAATTGCATCGTTAAGCGAGATTTTAGCCACATTTGCATAAACGGGGCAGGATATAGAGATAAATGCTGCAATAAAAATTATTATCTTTTTCATCATCACAACAAAATTCTATCACAAATAAAAAGCAGATAATAAAATTATCTGCTTTAATCGAAAAAAGGAGTTTCTATGCCATATCAATTCGGGGTTTGCCGATCATATTAATCAGAACATCAATAACTTTGGGCATTTGACACACGAAAGAATAATTACCTTTAGAAAGCGAGCACTTTCTACAATCACAGCCTATAGAGTAGCATTCCATAGCCTGTTCAGTCCAGCTTTGTGTAATAGAAGACGAAATTTCACCGTTAGTATTCGGATAAAATTCCTTATCTTCGTTCAGATTATCCCTTTCCATACTAACCTCCCGCCTGATGCCTGCCGGCAATCAGGTTGTTCCATACCCATTATTATTATAACTGCAAGAAAGAGGGATTTAATCCTCTATTTAGTGGAATTATTCTCTAGCAGAAAATCAAAAATTTCAGAGTTATATCTGTTATCAACTGCACTGAATGGAAGTACCAGTCCTCCAAACTCTTTTTCTACATTTTTTAAAACATTCAGGGTTTTATTTTTCGGAACATAATCCATTTTAGTAACCACTGTGATTATCGGTAAATCATACGCCATAACCCATTCACGCATCTGGTAATCATTCTTCTGTATTTCATGACGACCGTCGACAAGCTGTATTAATGAGCTTATTTCTTCCCGCTTCAAAAGGTATTCCTCAAGATACTTCTGCCACCGGTTCTGCGCTTCTTTAGAAACTTTTGCATAGCCGTAGCCTGGTAAATCCGCTATCATAAATTTGTCAGAAAAGTTAAAAAAGTTGATTAATCTGGTTTTCCCCGGAGTGTTTGAGGTTTTAGCCAGCTTTTTGTGGTTGGCAAGAGCATTAATAAAAGAGGATTTACCAACATTAGAACGCCCCAGCAGAGGAAACTCAGGCATGTTAAATGACGGACACTGACTCAGTTTTTCCGCACTGATTATAAATTTTGCGCTCATGAATTTTATGCTCATTTTGTTGATAATGCTTTTTCCTGCTGCTCTTTTAGTTTCCGCTTAAACAAAACTGTCTGGAACAAATTGTACATCTTATCGCTGTCTACTACCGTTATTTGTGTTTTATCTTTCAGAAAATCTATATTAACAGCCGGTTTTTGGCTGAATATATTTGATTGCAGATTAACAATCTGGAAAAGCCCCACTTTTAAAATACTAAGCGGCTCTTTCCAAAATATTTCAAATGTTTTTCTTATATCAAATTTTTTCATTTCCCTAATCTGTCTGGCCCCAAGCTAACGATGAGTGCACTCTACAGCCAGAGTAACACCATCAAAGCTCCGGTATTTTAAATTTTCTTTTTGAATTTAGCGATTTTTTTGAGGATTGCCTCTTTATCAGAAGCATTAGGGCTAAATGATAAGTACTGGTTATAATACTTTATTGCGCCCTGATAGTTTAATTCTTTTTCATAAGACATTGCCTTGAGCTTAGCAATAGCCGGTCCGTTGTGGTAGAAGTCAATTGCTCTGTTGCAGTATTCAATTGCAGAAGCATAGTTTTCTTCTTTATACTGTCTTTGTGCGACATCAAAGAACTCATTTGATTTGATTTCACAAAGATCAATATATGAAAGCCCGTTTTTCGCAATAATATTATCAGGTTCTTTCATCAATGCTTTTTTCAGCGCAAGTCTTGCTGTCTTAAACTGCTTGTTATGGACAAGAATTTCAGCAAGATATAATTCGTCATCAACGTTATCTGCAAAATTAATTGCATTTTCAAATGTATAAACAGCATCTTTTTCTCTGCCGAGAGCAAGATATGCCTCACCCTTGATTACAGAGTCCATAAGATTGTTAGAAGCTGACTGGACAATATAGTTTAAGCTGTCTTTAGACATCGGTAACTGGTGGGTGAGTTTAGCAAGTTTTATTTTTGCAAGATGAAGGTCTAATCTGTATGGAACTCTCTCAATTGCCTGATTTATGTAATCATATGCAAGATAGAGTTCTTTATTAGTTGTTATATCACCGTTGTCACCGCGGTCTTTTGACATTTCGTAATATGTGTTTGCAAGACCTACAATAGCATCATTGCCGTACTGTCCGTCATCTACAAGCTTTGAGTAGTAATCAAGAGCCTGACCGTACTTTCTTGTTTCAAGAGAAAGGTCTGCAACACGCATAATAGCATCTTTGTAACCCGGATTAATTGCAAGAACTGTTTTTAACTGTTCCATAGCAAACTCAGCATCAGAGCGTTTCTGGTAAACATTAGCCAGATTTAAATATGGTCTTGAGTTTTCAGGTTTTACAGTTACAGCCTTTTTAAAAGAGTTAATCGCAGCAGCCTGGTTACCCTGAACAAGATAACATTCACCCTGCAAAGTCAATGCCGGTGATGAATTCGGATTAATATGCAATGAATGGTTCAGCCAGGTCAAGGCTTTTGAGTAATCTTTTTGTCTTACAGCAACCTGTCCCAGGTGATACATTGCAGTCGGGTTATGTGAATTATATTTTAATGATTGCTGGAACAATTTTTCTGCTTCAGCAAGATTTCCGTCAATCAACTCGATATTTCCTAAATTGTCATAAGCTGTTGCATATTGCGGATTAATCTGCAATGCTGTCTGGAACAATTCTTTTGCATCTTTTTTATTACCGAGTTTTAATGTAGCGACGCCCATTGCGTTATAAGCCTGATAGTAGTTGCTGTCAAGGTTTACGGCATTAACAAACTCTTTAATAGCATTATTTAAGAGTTCTCTGGTATCTCTGATATATTCAACATCGGAAGATGTCTGGCGTTTCATATAAACAATACCCTGTGCGTAATGTAAACCGGGATTTTTCGGGTATTTTTTAAGCATTTTGTCAAGCTCTGCCTGTGCAGGTGCAAGTTTGTGCTGTTTCGCCATCCAGATTATTCTTAATGTCTGCGCATCAACATCGTTTGGATGGGCGTTCAAAACTTCTCTTAATGCAGTATCGGCTTCATCATAATTATTGTATTCTATTAATTTATCAATAGAAGCATATTTTTTGTTAACAGCAGCTCCTTTTGCAACCTTTGCCTGTAATTCCTGTGAATATGCGGCAGAAATACCAAGGAAATTTGCGAAAACAAGTGATGCTATTAATAATTTTTTGTAATTCATTTTTTCTCCCGATTACTACATTTCTACTATTTTAAAACTACTAAGAGTATTGTATAATATATACTGGGAAAAATCAATAATGCAAATGACCGGTTTAAATTCAAGCTCAAAAAACAATTTAGAGGATTTCAGAACATATATTCTGGTAGAGAGAAATTTCTCCAAACATACTGCCAAAGCTTATTGTTCGGACATTTTAGATTACCTGCTCTGGCTGGGGGATACCCAGTGTGAAGATGTGAACTTTTCTAAAGTTCGCGAGTATCTGCATTTTATTCAAAAGTTCCAATATCGAAAAAATACCATTGCAAGAAAAATAGCTTCGTTAAGAACTTTTTACAAATTTTTATATAGAGAGAAAAAGATAGACTCAAATCCTGCAATGAACCTTAACGCTCCCAAGCGTCCTAAACAGCTGCCAAAATTTCTGACCCCGTATGAGGTGGAACAGATTTTGAACAATACAAAAATTGAAACACCTGCCGGATATAGAAACAAAGCAATCCTTGAACTTTTGTGGGCATCCGGAATGCGTGTTTCTGAATTAAGCGGGCTTAACTTCGGAGATTTAAACCTTGAGAATAATGAAATCAGGGTTTTTGGAAAAGGCGCGAAAGAAAGAATTATTCTCATTACCGACAGGGCAAAGTCTTATCTTGAACGATATATTAAAACGGCCCGCGCACTTGTTGCAAAAGGCTACAGGGCTGATGAAGGTGAAGAGGCGCCGGTTTTTATTAATAATACAGGCTTCAGACTTCAGCCGCGTACAATTAGAAATGTTATAAATGAGATAGTTGAAAAAATAGAACTTCCAAAACACGTTACCCCGCACGTATTCAGACACAGTTTTGCAACCCACCTGATTGAAAACGGGGCTGACTTACGCGTGGTGCAGGAGCTTCTCGGTCATGCCAGCATATCCAACACACAGATTTACACGCACGTGTCAACCCAGCATTTGAAAGATGTATATAACGAAACTCATCCAAGGGCATAAAATTTGCATTTTTAAAAGACAAAGTTTATAATAAAAGTCAGATATGCAAAAATTTGTCACTCCAAAACCAGCTGAAACCCAGCTGTATAAACTCTCTCAGATAGGGGGGGGGGGGCAGAAGGTTGTGCCTCTTTGCAGGATATTGTAAAGACGGCATTATACCCGATTATGTAATTTATTATTTGAAAAAACTTTCAATGCTTTGCGAAATACACTATATGGCAGACAGCGAAGTTTCAGATAAGGAAATTGCAAAAATTCAGCCTTATGTAAAAAGCGCCTCAGCAGTTAAACATAATAAATATGATTTCGGTTCATGGCAGGAACTTATAAATATGCTCGGCTGGGATTATATAGAACAGTTCGGACAACTCATCTTCGCAAATGATTCCTGCTATGCGCCGGTTTTTCCATTTGAGGATATGTTTATAAAAATGGAACATAAAAATGCGGATTTCTGGGGAGTTACGGTTAATAATCTGGTAAAACTTCCTCATGTCCAGAGCTATTTTATTGTGTTTAACAAAAGGATAATAAAAGAAGCAGCTTTCAGGCATTTTATGAAAAATATTAAAAAAGAAAAATCGCACACTGAGATTGTGAATAAATATGAAATACGGCTTACAAGGCTTTTGGCAGGAATAGGCTACAGCTACGCTTCTTATGTGAATGAAAACCTTGTTGCAACAAGCTTTTACCTGAAATTATTCTTAAACAAAAGCCCTTTTATAAAAACCAAAGCATTTCTTGGGGATTTCTTTGTTATACCGCCGGTTTTCTGCTTTCACGTGCTGCAAATGCTTAATTATCCGGTTAAATACATGAAGGATAATATAAAATCCAATATTAACAGTACTATCCGGAAGAAAATCTATCTGAAAACATTGAAAAAATTGACTATCTTTTCAATGGGACCTTTTGCAAAATACGTTATACGTTTTAAAAAACTACTTTTTAAACAAATCTTTCACACTGAATTTTGAGGCTTTTTCCATATGAAAAGAAATCAGTTTTTTTACAATCGGATTTGTCTGACGTGAAGCTGTCTGTTTTTCAGGAGCTTGTACATCAGTTTCTGTCCTTTCAATAACTGTCAATTTTCTCTCTTTTTTTTCATCCATACAGAAATTATACCTCTTTATATTTTAATAAAAAATATTATTTGCCAAAAATTGACATATTTTTATATAAAAATTATATACTGTTACAAACATTAACAATTCTTAGGCAGCTCATCCCATAGCTTTTGAAGCTGCTGGAGCTGGGTTCTGCCTTTGGCATCATTCATTCCGGAAGAAATAAGTTCTTTCATAATTTCGGTAAGCTTGTAAGAGAAAGATGATGATTCATCGCCGCCATATTTGTGGCAGAGCTCATGCAGAGCAGTACCCAGAATTTCTGTAAAGCTGCCGCGGTCCAGATAATCCTTATTTATCCAGAAGCCTTTTGATAATGTTTCTCCTGAATGGTCATAGTCAAGAATAGCTTCTGCTGTAGTATATTCATAATAACGGCTTTCATCGGAAGCTTCTCTGTTGAATATGTAAATCTTTGTATCAAGCTCTTCCGGTTTAAAATACTTGTTTTCCAAATATGGTTTAAAGGTGTTAACACCCTCTTTTATCAGAATAAGTTTCTGCTTTTGAATATCGGTAGGATTAAGAGGTTTATGTTTTCTAATAGTATTGAGCAAATCGCTTACATTCGGCATTCCTATATCACTGAAGCTTCTTGAACATACAACATATCCGCTTTCTTCAAGGGATTGGAGCATCTCAAGAGAATCATAAAAGGTGCGTGCAACATACTTATCCGGAAATTTTATGTGCAAATCACGTATATTCGCACCTGAAAGAATCCCCTCAAGGAAATTGTACTCATTAGGATTATATCTTTCAGAAACAGTCCAGAAGTTTTCTAAAGAATGAATCATTTTTACAAGTTCCTGTTTTGAAATATTAGGGTCTTCTGCAATATACTTAGCTATAGATTTCAGATGGGCGCTGTTTAGAGAGGTTCTGTCGCGTGAAGGATCAAAAACTATAGTGTCACCCTTTTTAGCAGGAGGTTTCTCCTTCAAAAATACTGTTAATCCTTTCAAACCTTCGTATGAATCAGCTACCTGATAACGCTGTCCGGCTATATAAAATGCACCCGGTTCGTCTTTTGGAAGAATTTTTATACCTATTAAATTGTTCTCAAAATCAGGACATTTGAAATCCGTATTATGTGAATGGTAAAATCTGTTGATTGTCTTTCTTAAAGATCTGAGAAGTGTTCTGTTGTTTGTTTCAAATTCAATGTAGTTGCCATCGAATTTATCAACTTTATCAAGTTTATAGCCTAAAACTCTTTTATTATTCAGATTACCTGAAATGAACTGCCAGGTAACCTTCCAGTCATCCGAGCCAACATTAAAGCTTTCCGCACCGGAATCTTTTAGGATTTTCAGAACAGTCATCTTTAATCCTTCACCGAAGTTTCCGGCAGCTTTGTTGTCATTCTGCTTGGAAGACTCTCCAAGAAGTATGGCTTTATCAGGAGTATATGTTGATTTACCCTCTATCCTAACCTTATATTTTCCATTTTGAAGCGGTGCAAAAGACATTTTAACACCATCAAGTGTCTGACCATGCCCGTCATAGAAGTTTTGCAGAATATCGCGGGCTACTTTATCATTATCCCATATTACAGAATCTGCATATGTTTCTGTTATTGTTGTTTCGTGGAGAGGCTGAGGTGTAAATTTGCCGTTCGCTTCCTTTGTAATTTTTACTTCAGAGCTCATTGGAAGTTCAAAATCAAATCTCTGTTCCGGTTTAAATTCCGGTATTTTGATTTCTGTCATATTAATTCTGTTTTGAGTAGGAGTAAATCTTTCAGGAAGAGCAATTGCGTCAGGAGGCAGTTTTTTAATATTTCTGTTTAAAACAGGCGGAACTGAAGGATTATAGTTCAGTGGTTCCAATAATTTTTTACGCAAATTATCAAGTATTTTTGTCTTTACTTCTTCCGGTGAAGTGACGCCGTCTATTAGCTCCTCAACACTTTTCTGATAATTTTTCAAAGATTTCTCTGCAGTTTCGTTTTTTGTTATTAGTTCTGATATTCGTTCTTGCAGCTGTCTTATACGCCAATGTCTTCCCTTACTTACAAGAAAACCTCCGATTGCAGCTGCACCTATAGCTGTAGCTGCAATATATCCGGCTGCTCGTGTTGTACTGATTTTTCCTTTATCAGCAGAAATCTTTGCTGGTTTTTTATCAGTTCCAACAGGCTTGTCTGTACTTTCAGCACCTTTTATCTTCGCTGCGCTGCTTGGATTTAAGTAAAAATTATTAACTGCAGAAACACCCATGAAAATCCTTTCGAGTTATCTTATTAATAACACAAAAGTTGAAAAAAATTTTTTTTGCTAATTATTTTATTTACAAACTTAATTTAGCAATTTTCACATCAAAAACGGTTTCAATATCAACACCTGCCAGAATATAAGAAATTATATCCTGCGGCTTGAAAAATCTTATGTTTTCAATATGCGGAATAATCCCCAGAACTCTTGTATCTGAATACTCTTCAATCATTCTTGGCAAATTTTTTATATTAGCATTATTTGTATTAAATGGACAATCATTCAAAATTACGCCGCGTATAAGGATATTCTGCTCTCTTGCATGGTTTATTGTAATGAGAATATCATTAAAAGAGGATTGACGCGGTGAAGCAATAAGAAGCAGCGGAAGATTAAGGGTTTTGACCAGATCCTCTTCAAGAAAGTCCTTTCCGTAAGGAGTTGATAATCCTTCTGTACCATTGACCATAAGACATTCATACTTTTCGGAAATACTCAGAAAATCCTGAAGAATTACATCTTTTTCAATAATCTGATTTTCTTCTTTTGCAGCGATACAGGGGAGGTTTTTGCTGGTAAAAATATAACTGCACCAGGTTTTTATATTATAATCCATGCTTTTCACAAAGACCAGATCAGGAGCCTGAATAAATCCGTCTTCATGTATTGCACCGGTCTGTACAGGAAGATAAACTCCTGTAGAATAACCAAGGCTCTGCATAGTTGCAGCAAGCCCGGCGGTGATAAATGTTTTTCCCGAACGGGGTTTAGCGCCTGTTACAAATAGTTCTAGCATAGATTTATCCTATCACGCTCAGCCGTTGATTGCAAAGTAAACCTCTTTCAATCTTTTCTTGCTTATATGAGTATACAACTGGGTTGTGGACACATCGCTGTGACCGAGAAGCTCCTGCACCACACGCAGGTCCGCACCGTTTTCAAGAAGATGCGTTGCAAAACTGTGTCTGAGAGTATGCGGGGAAATATGCTTATGAATTTTTTCGCCCTGCTCTCTTATGAAATTATAAATATCCTGTCTGTTTAGAACTTTTCCTTCCTCATTTATCAACAGATTTTTTGATGCAATATTATATTTTTGCATAGTAAAATCACGTTCGGGAAGATACTTTTTCAAAGCAGCGGCGGCTTTTTTCCCAAGAGGAACCAGTCTTTCTTTAGAACCTTTTCCTGTGCATTCAAGATATTTTCCGTTTATATTAATATCATTAACCCTCAATCCGGAAAGTTCTGACACACGCAGTCCGCAGCCGTAGAGAAGTTCAAGAATAACCTTTTGAATTTTGGACAAATCCTGATTTAGTATGGTTTCTATCTCCTGGACTGTCATTACTTTCGGCAGCCGCTTCGGAAGCTTTGGCTGTTCTAGTGTAAGTGTAGGATTACTTTTGCAAATATCATTTGCGCAAAGCCATTTAAAAAATCCCCTCAGAGAGGCTATTTTTCTCAAAACAGTTGTTGTTGTAAATTTTTCATCATGAAGTTTCAATACATAAGCATTTATATCTCCACGCTGAACTTCCTGCAAAGAATTAACCGAACGTTCTGCGCAAAAATCCAGAAAACTTCCCAAATCACGTCTGTAGGCTTCAAGTGTATTTTGTGAAAGCCCTTTTTCCACCTCTAAAAATTCCAGATATTCTGCCAATGTTTGTACACTCATGTCAAATATTATATATTCTTTTTATTAATATTTAATGCTTTATTTGAATTAACTTTTTCTATTTTGGAAGAGTAAACACAAACCTTACATATTTAGGATTTTTGACATCAACTTTTATCGTTCCATCATGAGCTTCAATAATCCTTTTTGAAATATACAGCCCCAGACCGGATCCGACACGCTTATGTTCTATGGCATAAGACATAAATTTCTCAAAAATCTCATCCGGATTTATTTTTGTATATCCGTTGGCTTCATTCCTTATTGAGAAAACAAAATACTTTTTATTCTCTGAAAGTTCCATTTCAATTACCGTATCTTTTGGAGAATTTTCTATGGCATTCATTATAAGATTGTGAAGAACTCTTTTTATTTCCAGAAAGTCAATCATTGCGTTACATTTTCTTGTTTTATTTTGAAAAACAGCTTTTTGCCTTTTCTCAAGCATAAGGTATTTAGTTTCTTCAATACTTTCTATAATTAAAAGGTTAAGTGAATGTTTTGCTTTGTTCAAAACAGTCCTGCTGTTGTCAAGCTTGTATTTATTCAGAACATTGTCTATTAAATTTTTCATATATTTTGTCGCACCGGATATATCGCTGACAATATCTTTTTTAAAATCGTCTTTAGTATTTTCATATGATCTCAAGAGCAAATCCAGAGCTGCAAGTTCTGAATTGACCGGAGATTTTAAGTCATGTGCAACCATGGCAAGAAAATCATCTTTTCTGCTGTTAATTGCATCATTAAGACATTTTGTCTTTAGAGCATTAAAAATCTGTGACCTTACAACTTTAATATCAAAAGGCTTTTCAATATAAGCACACGAGCCGAGTTCGTAACCCTGTATTTTTGTTTCGGGATCAGACAGTGCCGATATAAACATAATTAAAGATGTATCATTTAATTCTGAGTTTTTAATAATTTCTGCAAGATCAAAACCGGATATTTCCGGCATCATTATATCAAGCAGAAACAAATCAAACTTTTCTTTCTTTACAGCCTCAGCAGCATCATGCGGGTTAATAAAAGTTGTAATATCCAATCCTGATGCAGCAAGAGTTTCAGCCAGAAGTTCAACATTCTGCTGGTTATCATCAACTATCATAACCTTTAGACCTTTAAGCCAGCTCTGACAGGTACATACAGGAGCTTCCGGTGCTGTTTTTACTTTCCTTTTGAAAAAATTACTTACAATTTTTGTATCAAACGGATAAGGAATAACTGTCTTAATTCCAAAACGATTTGCCGTTAAAATTTCCTTTCTTGAAATACGCTCCGATGTCAGCCATACTTCAAGCTTTGGGTATTTTTTAGAAAGACCTTTCAGCAAATTTAAATCATGAAAATTTGTCTTTATTATGCAAAGTTTTTTGGTTGATAAATCTTTAACAGAGTTGATTCCGTTAATATTCTCTAAAAATACAACCTTTTTATCGCAGGATTTTTCTATTAACTTTTGCATAATACGTCAATTTTATTTATTAATTTTACGAAAACAATTACCTGGTAGGGTATATTTTTTATATATAATTTATAGAAATTTTTTGGTTTATTGAACTATATTTTTATTAATGCTAATATGTTGCTACAGGTGGATATATGACAAAAACATTAGAAGAACTTGTTGCAGAAATAAAAAACCGCCTTGATATAGTTGAAGTAGTATCAGAACAGGTCATATTAAAAAAGAACGGCTCCCACTACTGGGGGTTGTGTCCTTTTCATAAAGAAAAAACCCCTTCGTTTTCTGTTAACCCCCAGCTTGGCATTTATAAATGTTTCGGTTGCGGCGCCGGAGGCGATGCGCTCAGATTTATTATGGAAACAAAGGGCGTTGAATTTTTCGATTTGATAAAAGATCTGGCTGCAAGGTTTAAGCTTGAGTTACCTGATAATTACAAACGTGCAGATAAATCGCGCGGTTTAAGAGAAGAAATGATGAAAGCTACGCAGAAAGCCGCAGAATTCTATCATGATTTACTTTTAAATAAACAATCAGAAGAAGGCGACAAAGCCCTTGAATATTTGACAGGCCGCGGAATCTCAAGAGATATTATAAAAAAATTCACTCTTGGTATTGCGCCAAAATCATACACAACTCTTTACAATCTTTTGAAAAAAGACTTTTCAGATAATGTACTGGAAAAAGCAGGTCTTGTAGTTCCCGGAAGAGAAAGCCCTTATATCGACCGTTTTAGAAACCGCGTAATTATACCTATTCAAAATGAAAACGGAGATTACGTTGCTTTCGGAGCAAGAGCTTTGGAACAAGAACAAAGCCCTAAATATTTAAACTCTTCGGATTCTGTTATTTATAATAAAAGCAAACTCCTCTACGGGCTTTATACAGCAAAAGACGCAATCAAAGCCGAAGATGGTGTAATCCTTATGGAAGGGTACTTTGATGTAATTTCAGCCCAGGCTCATGGTATAGAAAATGCTGTTGCATCCTGCGGTACTGCATTAACTTCCGACCATGTGAAACTTCTGTCACGCTTTACAAAATCAAGAAGAATTTATCTTTCATTTGATACTGATTCTGCCGGTCAAAAAGCTACAGACAGGGGAGCACATATTATTAAAGAGGCTTTTGAAGGTTTAGGCAACGTAAAACAGTTTGATGAAAGCTATATATCAGCATCAGAAGACAAATATTCCTGTGAAATAAGAGTTATTGCACCGCCTGAAGGTAAAGATCCGGATGAATTTATCCGTTCTGTCGGCGCAGAAAGTTACAAAAATTTTGTAAAACATGCACCGCTCTTAATAGATTTCCAGATAAATAATTTATTGAAAGAAAAACATAATTACAAAACTCCTCTGGAAAAAACCAGATATATCAAAATGATTATCCCTGTATTAAATGAAATAAACAACGAAATTATTCGTTCAGAATACACTAAAATGGTCGCAGATGCTATCGGAATTGACGAAAATGCTCTTGAAAAAGAAATCCGGAAAATGAACTCTGTAGATAATTTAGAGGTAAATGAGGATAAAGAGATAAAAAAAATTGTTACGAAAAGCTTAACAATTTCAGAAAAAGCGCAAAAAAATTTATTGAGTGTTTTTTTTGTACCCGACAGTCATTTTACATTTGCCCAAATCAATGAAATGATTGATAATTCGTACTTTTCCAATAAAACATTAATAAATGTAAAATCTACAATTGACAAATTAATTTGTACCGTAAATAATGTAAAGGAATTAATTGAGCAATTGTACACTGAATATATTGAAGAGCCTGAAATGCAGCCGGTTTTAACCGACCTTATCAGTATATCGGAAGCTTTTACAAATCTGAAACCCGAAGACTTTGAATGTGTGATTCAGGAAAATATAGCACGCATAAAACGTTGTCAATGGGAAGAAGAAAAAGAAAAAATGCGGAAATTATATAAAAATGCAGATGAAGATGAAACAGAAGCCCTAAAAATTCAGATGCAGCTTAGAGATAAGATAAATAATAAATTAAAATTGGAGAAAATGAATGACTAAAAAAAGACAACCAAACTCCTCTATCATAAGTGTTCTTGAAGAAGAAAACTTGGATTTACATGAAATTGACGAGGATTCCCCGCTGGATGCTGAAGCTGATGGTGTTAATTACATGAATATGGACATCAGCACAGATAATATTGAGGACATCGTTACTGAAAAAATGGATCATAAAATGAATATGGATGATATCTATATGATGAATTCCCACGAAGATGAATCACAGAATGATTTTGATATTCCAAAAGGAATTGCTGTTGATGATCCTGTCAGACTTTATTTAAGAGAAATCGGAAGAATAAAACTGTTGTCCGCTAACGAAGAAATAGAACTTGCCAGAAAAATTCTGGAAGGCGGAACTCCAGGCGCAATTGCAAAGAGAAAATTAGTTCAGGCTAACTTACGTTTGGTTGTAAGTATCGCTAAAAAATATGTAGGACGCGGAATGTTATTCCTTGATTTAATTCAGGAAGGCAACTTAGGTCTTATACGTGCTGCTGAAAAATTTGACCACGAAAGAGGTTTCAAATTCTCCACTTATGCAACATGGTGGATTAGACAGGCAATAACAAGAGCTATTGCTGATCAGGCACGTACAATCCGTATTCCTGTTCATATGGTTGAAACTATTAACAAACTGAAAAAAGTAACAAGACGTCTTGCACAGGAACTTTCAAGAAAACCAACCGAAGACGAACTTGCAATAGAAATGAATGTATCTATTCCAAAACTTAGAGAAATCATTAAAATTGCACAGGAACCTTTGTCTTTGGAAACTCCTATAGGTAAAGAAGAAGACTCTCGCCTTGGCGACTTTATCGAAGATAAAGAAGCTGATGCTCCTATTAAAACTGTAGCATCCGAACTTTTGAGAGAAGACCTTGCAGAAGTTCTCTGCACACTTTCTCCAAGAGAAAGAGATGTATTAAGGCTTCGCTTCGGTATGGATGACGGACGCCAGAGAACATTGGAAGAAGTAGGACAATTGTTTGGTGTAACACGTGAACGTATCAGACAGATTGAAGCAAAAGCTTTAAGAAAACTTCGCCATCCGAACAGAAGCAAACGCTTAAGAGAATATGTAGAATCTTAATTTTATAAAATATAAAAAAGCTCCCTTTGTTAAAGGGAGTTTTTTTATATTATTATTAATAATAATGAAAATAT
>CDZN01002383.1_pt1 | contig 58393 bp, 59 predicted proteins | sample 557701 | NCBI WGS metagenome assembly CDZN01 (sample SAMEA3182089, study PRJEB8094) | gut metagenome | biome: human; feature: gut; material: Stool; isolation source: human stools | place: Canada | collected 2013-02-04 | reverse complement strand
ATTATAAGTTATCAAAGAGAATAAACAAGGAAAATTTATTATTTTTTAATAATTAAGATTCATACGGAATAGTGTGAAGTCCTGCAGCAAGTGCGTCCATATAAACTGCTCCGTTATGTACATATTGCGGGTTATGCAGAGATTCGAGGATATATTCTGCTGCATCAACAACCTTATTACGGTCTTTTTCTTTTAATTTTAACATGTCGAAATTAAAGTACCTGTTAAATTTATCGGTAAGTGTTTCGGCTTTTCCGTCAGCATTGTCATCTATATATTCCTGTAAAATAAAGTCAAGTTTCCCTGAAGTTCCGTCAAAGTAATCATCCATATCCTCTTTATAAATAAGCCCCTGATATGCTTCTTTCATAAGAGGATGGCTCTCGTCAAGTTCAAAATCTTTTTCCTTAAACTTCGCAACCCGGTGGATAATGTTATCAATAAATTTAATAAACATAGAATTTTCATTCACTCTTGGAATTGGAACTCCATTCATTTTAGTATTCACCAGCAAAAAATTGTCAACATTACAGCAATCGAATTCAATATTTAAAAAGTTTGCATTAACCTCATTCTTTAACTCCGGATAATGACCAGTAAGCTGTCTGTATATAGATAGATCTTTGCCGTTTGCATCATTGGTCATTTCCATATTCAGCATATATCTGCGGTGCTGCAGATTTCGGTTATCAGTTGAGTAAACCTTAGTATAGCCTATATTCTTTATTCCTGTAAAATTTACCGGGGCAAGCATTCTTTTATATAATCCTTATTAAATACTTTTAAATTATACAAAAGCAGGACATGAAATTTTTGAACAGTACAGAGGTAATTTTCTTTACATTATTTAACTTATTTACATCAAACAAATCTGATTGTATTATCATATAAGTAAGCGAGATAATTAATAATATTTTTTCGGAGCAAAAAATTGACACAGAAATATTTTATAAAAGGCGGAACACCCCTGAGAGGCGAAGTTTCTGTCGGCGGAGCCAAGAACTCTGTTCTAAAACTTATGGCCGCAGCGCTTTTGGCAAAAGGCGAAACTAAAATATATAACGTACCGGATTTAACAGATGTTGAAATAATGCTGAGTGTTATAGAGCAGCTAGGCGCAAAAACATCTTATAATAAAGTTGAAAAATCAGTCACAATTGATGCAACAACACTTACAAGCATTACTGCCAAATATGAGCTTGTAAGCAAAATGAGAGCATCTTTCATTGTGCTGGGTGCACTTGTTTCAAGGTGTAAAGAAGCAATTGTAGCACTTCCCGGCGGTTGTGCAATAGGAGAAAGAAGAGTTGATTTCCATATCAGAGGTTTGGAAGCGCTCGGTGCAAAAATTAAAATTGAAAATGGTTATGTTCATGCAAAAGTGCCAAAATTAACAGGTGCTGATATTTATCTGGACATACCATCAGTAGGTGCAACCGAGAATTTAATGCTGGCAGCAATTCTTGCAGATGGCTCAACAAGGATTCAAAATGCAGCACAAGAACCTGAAATTGTAGATTTAGCTAATTTCTTAAATTCACTAGGCGCTGATGTTAACGGAGCCGGAACTTCGGAAATTGTAATTAACGGAGTTAAGCAGGAAGACTTACACCCTATTGAATACACCACAATTCCTGACAGAATTGAAGCTGGAACATTTATGACTGCGATTATCGCAACACGCGGTAAGGCAATAATTAAAGGGGTATGCCCTGCTCATTTGACTTTCTTTACAGATAAATTGTTGAAAATGGGCGCAAATATAAAACTGATTGAACCAAATTCACTTGAAGTAAGCTGTAAAAACAGATTAAATTCAATCAACTTTGTAACCCAGCCTTATCCGGGTTTTCCAACAGACTTGCAGTCAATGGCGATGACTTTATTGTCAACAGCAAACGGTGTGGGTATAATTACTGAAAGTCTTTACGAAAACAGATTTATGCAGGTGCCTGAACTCCGCAGAATGGGTGCAGACATTCATCAGGACAGAAACCATGCAATTATAAAAGGTGTTAAAAAACTTACAGGCGCAACACTTGCCGCAAGCGATTTGAGGGCAGGGGCATCTCTGGTAGTTGCAGCATTAATGGCTGAAGGAAATTCTGTCATTGAAAACCTACATCATATAGATAGAGGATACGAAAATTTTGAAACTAAGCTAAGATTGTTAGGAGGTAAGATTGAAAGAAGAGAAGATACATCTTCTTCAACAATCAGCCTGACGGAGGGAATACACAATGAGTCCTACTTATAAGCGCTGGTATGATCACGATCCGCTATTATTAGAAGTTATCGAATTATTAAAAAATTATCAGACTGAACTGCACGCTCAGGCTGAAATTTTCCTTAAAAAAATTGAAGAAAAGGTTTCCAAAGAAACAGTCGATAAATTCTATGCAATGGTAAAGCCTGTGAATGCCAACAACCGCTGGTATGATAAGGACCCAGTAATTTCCAGAACAGTTGAAATTTTGAGAATTGTTCCTCCGGAAGCTCAAAAAATCTGCGCACAAAATTTTATAAGAACACTAAAAGAACTGGGTATTGAATACGAAAGCCCGAACGGAAATAACTAAAAACTCCCGAATATAATCGGGAGTTTTTTAATTATTATTTTCAGTATTTTAGTACTTAATTATCTAAATTGTCAGGTTTAAAAAATTTTAGCAAATTGTCAACAATATTAAATTTTTGATTTTTATTTTTATCTGCATTCTGTTCATTATTATTAATAAAAATTGTATCAGTACGAATAGGTGTAATTATAATTGTATCAGTTTTTAGTGGTTCTAACTTCTTTACTACTACTGTATCAGTGGGATGGAAAATTGTATCACAAGATTTTTCTCCTGCATTCTTTTTACAATCTTTTTTCTCAGGAGAAGATAATCCTCCCTGGACATTCGTTCCGTCAATTCGCGTCATAGATCCTCCTCTATAAATTAATACTCTATCTCGTGTTATGTATATATAAAGGAGCTTTGCTGAACATGATTGCTATCTACCCACCCCATCCTATCCTATCCTATCCTATCTCAGAGTATAATTGAATTTCAGGCTGTTCCAAACTCCTCTTCATATTTTGTTACAATTACTCATTTACTTAACAATTCTTCATTTTATGATAAAATACAGTTATGTTTAAAATCGATTGCCTGAGTACAAACGAGAGTTATCAGAGTTTTAAGCACGATGTTCTGGCAAAGATGTCTTTTGCCGTTACCGGGCTGGTTACCTTGCTGCGCCTTTTGTTAATCCAAAAAACACACGAAATTTCAAAGACAAAAGTTCTTGTTATAACCTCCACAGAACAAAATGCACTTAAGTATCAAAATGATTTGAAAAAAGCATACGGCGTTGATGCAAGCCTTCTGCCGCTGCAAAATATTTCAATGTATGAAAGCGTATCATCTAACGTTTACGACTACGCAGAACAGCTAAAAATTCTAATGGAAAAGCCCGATATTGTAATCACTCCGGTTAAAACACTTCTGGAAAAATTCCCTGATGAAAACTTTATCAGAAAAAATTCTGTAAAAATTAAAGTCGGAGATGAAATTAATGTAAAAGAGTTTACTCAAAAGCTTGTAAATCTTGGCTATAAACGGGCAACAATGGTTTCTGACATAGCCGAATTCAGCGTTAGAGGCGATATTATAGATATATTTTCTCTTGACAAAGCACCTGTCAGAATTGAATTATGGGGAGATGAAGTCGTTGATTTAAGATACTTCAATAATGAAACACAAAAATCAATTGAAAAAATTACAGAAACAGATATTTTGCCTGTTTATAAATTTATACTTACTGAAGAAAACAAAAAGAATTTTAATCTTACCCCGGAACTTTCCGAACAAATTCAGGAGGAAGGATATTTTGAAGGTATAGAAGTTTACCAGAGTTATTTTAATCAAAATCTGGTAAGCGTTCTTGACTATTTTAAGGATTATATAATTATCACCGATGAAACGCCTGAAATTTATGCAAAATATGAATTTCTGGATGAAAACTACGAAAAGCAGCTTCAGGAAAACCTCAAACTGGGCTTGAACTACGAACTGAAAGACCGTAACCACATCCCCTATGAGGATTTTATAAATAAAATTGCTTGCTTTGTAAAAATCGGACTGAACAACTTTCTTGACGGAGAAACAGATGAGCTTGTGGAATTCAATACACAGCCGGTCAAAAACTTTGCAGCAAATCTGGATGAGATAGCAAAATTTATAACAGATAACCAGCGTTACAGGATAATCATTGCAACAGATTACCCTGAACGTGTCAGAGAAATTCTCTCGGAACGCGAAGTCTTTACAGATATTGAATACTCTGAAAGCATAGCCTCACACGGCGGTATCTTAGAGGATTTTGAAACAATAATCCTCACAGACCGCGAACTTTTTAACAAACGCTCAAAAGAAGTTACCTCAACAAAACGTTCATATTACAAAGAGAAACCGGAATTTATTGAAAGCATAAATGATATAAAAGAAGGTGAATACGTAGTCCATAGTATCCATGGAGTTGGTATTTACAGAGGTTTAACCCAGCAGGAAATCGACGGGCAACTGAAAGATTATCTGACTATTGAATACGCAAGTAAAGATAAACTCCATATTCCGGCAGAACAGATTAACCTTTTATGCCGCTATCGCGGTTCAGGCTCCATTAAACCAAAGCTTTCAAGAATGGGCGGAAAAGATTGGGAAAACACAAAAGCCCGCGTAAAAAAAGAAGTAGAACAGGTAGCATATGATTTATTGAGATTATATGCAAGACGAAAAATGCAAAAAGGCATCCAGTTCCTGCCGGACACAACCTGGCAGGTCGAAATGGAAGAGGCATTTGAATACACTGAAACACCTGACCAGATGAAAGCAATTATTGATGTAAAAGCCGATATGGAAAGTGAAAATCCGATGGACAGACTTATATGCGGTGATGTCGGCTTTGGAAAGACAGAAGTTGCAATGCGCGCGATTTTCAAAGCAGTAACATCAGGCAAACAGGTAGCTGTTGTTGTTCCTACAACAATCCTTGCTCTCCAGCACTTCCAGACAATGTCGGAAAGGTTTAAGCCTTTCGGAGTTCAGGTTGAGCTTATGTCGCGTTTTCGCTCTCATAAAGAGCAGAAAGAAACTGTTAAAAATCTTGCAACAGGTGCCTGTGACGTTGTTGTGGGCACACACAGACTTTTACAGGAAGGAATTGTTTTTAAAGACTTAGGGCTTCTTGTAATAGATGAAGAACACCGGTTTGGAGTAAGGCATAAGGAAAAACTAAAAACTCTGCGTGAAAATATTGATATTATAACAATGTCTGCAACACCTATTCCAAGAACACTTTATATGTCGCTTTCCGGAATAAAAGATATGTCCGTAATAAATACTCCGCCTAAAAACAGACTGCCAATTAAAACCTTTGTCGGCGTATGGAATGAAAATATGGTTAAAAATGCCATTGTTCACGAACTTGACAGGGAAGGACAGGTTTTCTATCTATATAACCGCGTTGAAACAATTGAAGAGTTTAAAATGCAGCTCCAGCAGTTAATTCCAAATGCCAGAATTGCCGTAGGTCATGGACAGATGGATGAAAAAGCTCTTGAACAGGTTATTGTAGACTTTGCAAACCATGAATATGATGTACTTCTCGCAACAACAATCATAGAAAACGGTATAGACATCCCGAACGCAAATACTATGATAATCCATGATGCAGACCGCTTCGGGCTGGCCCAGCTTTATCAATTAAGAGGACGTGTAGGCCGCTCTCAAAGACAGGCGTACTGCTACTGCTTCTATAAACGCCAGAAAGAAATGACGAAAGATGCAGTACAAAGATTAAAAGCAATAAAAGAATTTACAACTCTGGGAAGCGGCTACCAGATTGCACTCAGAGATGTTGAAATCCGCGGTGTCGGAAATATTCTCGGCACCAAACAGCATGGTCATATGATTAATGTAGGATTTGATACATACTGCCAGCTTCTTGAAGAAACTGTTCACGAAATTCAAGGCGAACATGTTGAACAGGAAGTTTCAACAATTGTAGATATTAACGTAACAGCGTTTATCCCTGATGACTGGGTTGGCTCTTCCGAACAAAAAATGATTGAATACAAACGGCTTGCCGATGTTAAAAATGAAGTAGAACTGGATTATATAACAGAAGAGTGGAAAGACCGCTTTGCAAAACCTCCTGAAAGTGTAGAAAATCTGATAAAACTAATCAGAATAAGACTTGCTGCCAGCGATGTGAAAGTTTCCGTAATACGTGAAACATCCGATAATATAAGGATATATACACCTTATACCCATCCGGAATGGCAGATTATCCAACGCGGACTTCCTTCTAATATTCTTAAGCGGATAAAATTTACAATTGCTCCGGCATCTTGTCAGGAAGGCAATTCCATTTTACTTTTGAATAATTCATATATGAATTTTGATGAAGTATTTAACATTTTAACAGATTTGTTTTATTATATACATAAAATTAGTCACGATTACACAAAATAAAAGAAAGAGAGAGTTTATGAAAGGAAAAAAATTACTTGCAACCGTTGCTTTATCAGCAATCCTGTTTACCGGCTGCGGTATTAAATCTGCTCAAACAATTATTAAAGTAAACGACAAAAAAATAACACAGGCTCAATTTGACGAAAGCTTTAATAAACAAACTAACAACGGCATGATTGCCCAGTTAGGAATCAATGTAAAAGACGGCAAAAACAATTTCTTATATTTCTTGATTAAAGAAAGAGTTGTAAATGAACTTATTGTCCGTGCACTTCTTGAACAAGAAATGGCAAGACGTGATATTAAAGTTAGCAAAGACGACATTGATAATGCAGTAAAAGAAATCGTTGACAAAGTAGGCTCAAAAGAACAGCTTGAACAAATTCTTAAACAAAACGGCATCTCAGCAGGCGACTTTAGAAAAGACTTAACTCAGGAAGTTAAGATGAAAAAACTTGCTAAAGAACTTGGAAACAGCGATGTTTCTGACGCAGAAGCTAAAAAATACTATAATGAAAATATCAAAAGATTTAAATATCCTGAAAAAGTCAGAGCTGCTCATATCTTAATCTCAGTAAACCCTCAGGAAATTGAAGAAATCATAACTTCAAATAAAGAAAATGCAGGGCTTTCAAAAGAAGAAATCAAAAAGAAAGTAGATGCAGAAATCGCAGCTAAAAAAGCTAAAGCAGAAAAAGTATTGGCAGAAGTAAAGAAAGACCCGTCACAGTTTGCTAAAGTAGCAAAAGAAAACTCTGATGATACAACAACAGCAGTAAAAGGCGGCGAACTGGGCTTCTTCTCAGCACAGGAAATGGTTCCGGAATTTTCAAAAGCTGCATTTGCGATGAAACCAAATACTGTTTCCGGCATTGTTCAAACACAGTTCGGCTACCATATTATAATGGTAACAGACAGAATGGCAGCAGGTCAGGAACCGTTTGAAAAAGTTAAAAACGACATCAAAGGCTACCTGCAAAACCAAAAACAATTACAACTCATTGACAACCTTGTTGAATCATTGAAGAAAAATGCTAAAATCGAATATGTTAACAGTGAATTTGATCCGGCAGCCATCAGAAAAGAAGTTCAATCCGAAATCAGAGAAAGCGGAGAAAGAGCTAAACAGGTAAAAGAAAACGCTGCTAAAAAATCAGATAAAAAATAAAAACAGAACAAAATATAAAAAAGAGGATGAATTAATTCATCCTCTTTTTTATTTCGGTTGTAAAGATTGAAGCCAGCCTTGCGCCTGTTTAGCTATAGAAGCAGTTTTTTCGATAAATGCAGCATATCTGTTTATAGGGATTAGTTTTAAATCAAAAGAAATTCTCAAAAACAAATTAATGAACTGAATTTTTTCAAGAACAGCCTCAATAAAAATCTTTTTATCTCTTGCACTGTTAGCTTTATAGATTTCGACCAGTAAGTCGACAACATTAATCTGAATTTTCTCGCCCAGTGAATACTTAAACTCTCTCGGAAAATCTTTAGTTGCCTGCATAAGTTCAATTAAGAGAGAATATGCGGTTTTATAAATTGGTAAGTGTTCATATTGCGCCATAATAAAATCCTTACAAGATTAACCGGGCAGCCGTTACAACGGCTGCCGGCAACAAAAAAATACCATATACTATATGGGGAATGATATAAATTCATCGCCCAAACACACCGCCTGAATGTTACTGTTGTTGCGGTTGTTGTTGTTCCAGTTCGTGTTCGTGGAGTTGAAGTTACGTTAGTATGCGTTGTTGCTATTGTTCTCCTCACCAGACCACAAGTAGAAGCTGCTTAACGGCGGATTTCAAAATCGGGAATACAGAATGTTTCCATAAACCTGACTTGTACCCGCAGGCACAACCTTTGGTTAGCTTGAGCCAACCACCGCCGACGTGATGAAAAGGCACTCCCCGATGCACCTTAGCACATACAGGCTCTGGCCTGATCATTCCCTTCACATCAATTTACGTTGCATATCTGCCTGCCGCCTGTGCAATGACATAATATTGGTTAGCCTTTGCAGCATAATGGTGGAAAGGCAGTATATGTAACGTTTCATGAAGCATTTTTAGCCCAAAACTTGCTTTATAACTAGATTTACGGTATAATAATATATGTAAAAGTTAGCTATAAACAGTATTTGGAGGTATTTTTCAGTTTTCAAAGTACATAATAAATAATTAAAAAATTAAATTCTATATTCATTTTTTAAGTTGCTTCGTCTTCAGAATAACGGCGCGCTAAATGACTGAATGATTGAATGAATAATCAATCACCCAAACACACCGCCTGAATGGTACTGTAGTCGCGGTTGCTGTAGTACCAGAGCGTGTACGTGGAGTAGAAGCCACGCGAGTATGCGTGGTAGCTATTGTACTCCTCACCAGACCACAAGTAGAAGCTGGGTTCTGGTAAGCCTAAAGAAGTTGCGGTGCCTGATTCATAAGCCAGATTATTCACATCCTGTTTTGCTCCTACACTTGGGTTTCCTTTGTATATTGCGCTTGCCAGTTTTCCTAAATCTGCCATTGTAGGTAAATTATTTACTCCACCGCATTGTTTTACTGCGCCTGCCCAGTAATCATTGTCATAGTAACAGTTTTTTATTCCCAATTCATCTTTTTGGGCTTCACACTCTGCTCTTGTTAAAGGCGTTGGTGTGAATGCCGAGCCAAAACATTTGCCTCCGTCAAGTTCTACGGCACAACTGCTCCCCAAACCATTCGCATTAAACAACGCCACATCCTCATTCTGTTTGTTTGGACGTTTTTTGCCGTTTATTTCAAATACTGCTGCAATACAGCTTGTTGAAGCGTTTGTTACCGGCTTATTATCCTCTGTTGACCACGTTAATGATTTTACGGTAGCATCTAGAGGCTCACATTTTTTATTATATGATAATATCATTGGTGTTCCGTCGCCGGTTATTATACCTACATTAGGGCTGCTATAGTCTGCTGTGTCGCTGTTCTGCATTTTTAAATGTTTTCCTGTTTGCGTTTTAGATATTTCCCACTCTTTTCCGTCTAAAAGTGTTACTGTGTCATATGGCCAGCAGTCCCGAAGATTCGAAGAGGTACATACTTTCGCTATCTTTAAATGTTTTTGAAGTTCTGCTACAAATGATGCTGTACTGTCGTATGGTCCTATCAGACCCTGTGCTGCCATCTTCTCCGTCGCTTTCGTAAACTTATACTTCACTGTGCGTATCTGTTCTGCGCGTACCTTTTTACTTATTGCTGCGTTTAACGTTGGAAGCGTTAGGGCGGACACTACTCCTATGATGCCTAAAGCTATTAATACCTCAGCTAAAGTAAAGCCTTTCTTTTCAAGGAAATTTTTGCGGAGGAAAGTTCCACCAGACCTAATTCTGGCACCACAGCTTAAATTAGATGCCCCCCCCCCCGAAATCCTTACTATTAGTGGTTTTTGCATACGTCTACATCCTTTCATTTATACATACTATACTTAACTTCATTTTTTATTATAAACTTACTTTTTCATTTTTCAATCCTCATTTCACATTAATTTTTAATTTTGTAAACTTTTCATCACAGGAAACGAATAAATTTATACATTGCAGACAAATAATCTGCCTTAACCTGTACCCGTTTGTATTCCTGAGAATACCAAGGTAGCTGTTTATTGATGCTGCAAACTTTTGCAGCTCTTCAGGAGTATACCATAACGGATTCTTTTTCTGTTCTCTTATCATCTTGAATATTCTCTTCAAAGTTTTTTGGCGCAGAATTGTCCTGTATGGCTTTGCAACAAATCCTACAAAATCTATTCCTCGCTCAATTTTATTTACGGATTTTTTGTTCTGGTGCAAATCCAGAGCAAGACGCTCTTTTAAAAAACGTGTCAGGTCTTTATGAATCTCATTAAGCTTTTGCGGATCTTTATCCAAAATTATAAAATCATCCACATACCTGCAATAATATTTGCATTTCCAATGATGTTTAACATACTGATCCAGCACATTCAAATAAACATTACTGAAAAACTGGCTTGTTAGATTACCTATTGGCAGCCCTTTTTCATCAGGTGTATACCACAGGCTCTTATATGTTGGCAAAAGATCAAATTTCCATTTTGATGATTTTATTTCAACTTTTGTCTTGCAGTCGTGAAATATTACCTGTTTTATAAGCTTTAACAACCAATCTTCAGGAACCAGCTTCTTTATTTCTGCATAAAGAATATTTTTATCTATGCTTACAAAAAAATTCTTCAAATCGGCTTTGAGATAATATGCAGTTTCAGTATAATCATTCGTAACAGCTCTCACATATCTTTTTAAAGTTTTAACAGCATTTGTTGTTCCTCTCTCCGGAATACAGCTATATGTATCTTTAATAAATCTGTTATAAAATCTTTTACTTATTTCATTATAAATAAGATGATGGACAACCCTGTCCCTGAAACAAGCAGCCCAAACCTCACGCGGTTTCGGATACAAAACTATAAAACATATACTCTCACTGATTTCATAATTACCGCTGATTAAATCATCATAAAGTTTCACCAGATTTTCTTCCAGTGCAAATTCAAACTCAAGAGCGGTTTCCGTATTCCGCTTTCTTCTGCGGCAATCCAGATAAGCTGTTACCAGTTTTTCTAAACTTATTCCCTTTTCCATTCCCCAAAGGAATATTATAACATTTTTTATACTTTATTTATCCAAAAAAGACTAGCCATGCGGCTAGTCTTTCTATAATCTAGTGTCGCCTACTCCGCCGGCCCAACGCCGCCATGCAAGGCTCACCTGCTTGGTTGCTCGCGTTTTGAGGGTCTGCACAGTCTTGCACTTACGCAAGCCTGTTCGCCCTCTGCTCGCAATCCGCTTTTCAAACGCCACTCAAAATTCCGCTCAGCTACCGGCTACGCCGGCACATACAAGCTCAATCAACTCGTTCCTCGTTGTTTTGCTTTGTATCGTTCCTTATCGCGGAAATTTCTCGTACACTATAAAAATAAAGCAGCCCGTAAGCCGTGTTCTGTTTTAGATAATCATCTGTCTGGTATCAGGATTACTCCCAATCTCAAGCGATTTTTTAGAAGTAGGCGGACAGCCTTTAAACCTTCAATTCAATCTTGCATCCTGCCGGGGGTTGCCTGGCCGGTATTTCTCAATACCGCCGGTGATGCCCTTACCTCACCGTTGCACCATCGCTCGTACTTTATAAAAGCCGTTAGCAGTATTTTTTCTGTGGTCCTATCCGCCAGCTCACGCTGCCCGGAGTTTCTCCGGCGGCCTGTCCTTGGATGCACGGACTTTCCTCACATTTTCATGCGCGATTATCCGGCTGCTTTATTAATTGAATTCTATCACAAATATTTTATTAAGTAGTGTTACAACATTTGTAAATAATTTGTCTTTTTATCCCGACTAAAATAAAATATTAATGGGAAGTTTTGAGGGAACTGTAAAATTATGTTGAAAGAAGCTTTAAAAGAAAAGACTTTATCTCCACAAGAAGTCAGAGCTATATTGAACACTGATAACAAAGAAATCGTTGAACTTTGTAAACGTGCTTCAATTTTGCCGAGAAAAAATAGCAAAGGTCAAACTTACTTTTCTTATGATGAAGTAAAAAATCTTAGAAGAGTACAAGCCCAGAAGAGGAGTGTTACTAATCCTATGGTTACGCAGGTACAAAAACAGCCTTCTGCTATGAGAAGCATTCTCGCTTCATTACAGCAAATGGAAAATACGTTAAGCGATAAAATCGCAAAAGTTATCGATGAAAAACTTGAAGGAATGGATGAAGTTGTTGTTGAATTGATCAGATGCAAAACTGATAATGAAACTCTCAGACAAAAAATTGTTGATTTGAACAAAGAAGTTTACCAGCTCAAAAACGACCTCAACAGCTATAAACATATCGGACTTGGCTTATATAAGAAAAAAGAACGTCATGTTTGGGAATAGTGTGTGAACGGGCTGTTAAAAGACAAGCAAACCCGCGATTGCCGTTAAATACGCATGAGCAAGACATAAAAAATAAGGAATTGATATAATGGCGGTTAAAGAAAAAGAAACTGAAATAACATCAAGCGCTGATGAAAGAAGTAAGGCGCTCAAACTTGCTATAGAAAAAATTGAAAAAGATTTTGGTAAAGGTTCAATTATGAAACTCGGGGATAAGGTTTCTGTTAATGTGGAAGCTATTCCTACAGGAGCGCTTGCTCTTGACGTAGCCCTTGGTATCGGCGGAGTTCCGCGCGGTCGTATTATCGAAATCTATGGTCCTGAAAGTTCAGGTAAAACAACTCTTGCTCAGCATATTGTTGCCGAATGCCAAAAAAGAGGCGGAATTGCTGCATTCGTTGATGCAGAACACGCTCTTGATCCGGAATACGCAAGAAATCTCGGCGTTAAAGTTGATGACCTTTTGATTTCACAACCGGACACTGGAGAACAAGCTCTTGATATTACAGAAGAGTTAGTACGCTCAGGTGCTGTTGATGTTGTTGTTGTTGACTCTGTTGCAGCACTTGTTCCTAAAGCCGAAATCGAAGGTTCTATGGAAGACCAGCAAATGGGACTTCAGGCAAGATTGATGAGTAAAGCTTTAAGAAAACTTACAGGCGTTATCGGAAAAACTAATACAACAGTTATTTTCATTAACCAGTTACGTATGAAAATAGGTGTTATGTATGGTAACCCTGAAACAACTACAGGCGGTAACGCATTGAAATATTATGCTTCAGTACGTTTAGAAATTAAACGTACCGATGGTGTAAAGGGTGATGGTGAAGACATTGGAAACCACGTCAGAGTAAGAGTTCTGAAAAATAAAGTGGCTCCGCCTTTCAGAACTGCCGAATTTGATATTATCTTTGGTAAAGGTATTTGCAAAGTCGGTAATATTCTTGACGTAGCTGTTAATTTAGACATCGTTAAGAAAGCGGGTTCATGGTTCAGCTATAATGAAGAAAAACTCGGTCAAGGCAGAGATAAAGCCAGAGATTTCTTAACTGAAAATCCTGATTTATTAAGTGAAATTGAAACAAAAGTAAGAGAAAAATTAGCAGAATAAGTTTCTTATTAAGAATTGTAAAAGAATATGTTTTTATACTGCTTTCAATAGCAAGAAAAAACATGTTCTTTTTTTATCTAACCAGGAAAGTACTAATCGGAGGACACTATGCGAATAAACTCTATAAATAGCAGTTATATGCCGGCAAGGAATTTGGCAAACCGTCAAAACCAAAACAATAATATGACTACCCCTAACATTCAATTTGAAGGTAAAAAAGATCATAATGGCGACAAAACCCTTCGTAAAGCAGGTACTTTAACTACAGGAGCACTTGCAGCATCAATGCTTTTGGGCGGAATGGGAAGTTGTGACAAATTAGATGTTGAACACGATTTCACAATTAAAGTTCCGGTTGATACTGTTGAAAAATATATTCCGATTATTCAGGATCCTGATACAGTTTATCAGATACAACATGATACCATAGAAGTTCCTGTTTATATACCAGGAAAAGATAGTATAATATACAGGGATTCAATTGTTCATGATACTATCAACCAGATTATTACAAAACACGACACAATCTGGATGAAACCTGAATATGATTCACCTGTTGCACCTATCATTAAAAAATTCTACCAGGTATTAAATATCAACCCTGGAAACGGAAAAATTCCTGTAAAAATGGCCTGGACCGATGAAAAAGATGGTTCATTTAATAAATCCGTATTCTCCGGTAAAGATTCTCCTATCAATGTAATGACATATAATATAACCAAAACACCATTTGATGAAGATGCCGGCGGTGTTGTACTCGGAAAAAATGAAGAATACTATAGACTTAAATTCTCTAAAGTGAATGACAGAAGTCTTGCTCTTACATTTGAAAAACCGAGAATTGAAGGAAAACCTGCTGACGGCAGAGATGACCAGTGGAAACCTGTAGAATACTATATCTATGACATTAGAACTAATGATGTAAAACGCTACACACTTAAAGATGATAATTCTCTTGAGGACAGAGGAGAATTTCTGCCTGGAGATATGCCTTCATCAATTATCCTCAGCAATCCATACGGAAGTAAATACAGATACTCTTCACTTAGCGTTAAATCAACAGACGCACCTAGTAAAACAGAAGATTACGAAGATTAACCTCCATATAAATACAATAAAAAATAAAAAAGCTCTTCAGAAAATGAGGGGCTTTTTTGTTGTGATATAATAAAAATATGAAAACATTAGCACAATTTGTACAAAAAAGAAGAGATTATCTTGGTCTTTCACCGAAAGGTCTGGCTGAAAAATGCAATCTTCCTATTACTGTCATTGAAGAAATTGAAGCCGGAAAAGAGCTGTTTCTGGCAGTAACGGTAAGGCAAAATCTTGCAAAAGGCTTAAGGTGCAACCCTGAAGAGATAAAAAGATTAGAAAAAGACTTCACGAACAACCTTGTTTCACAGGAAATAATAGAAAGCCTTAAGGAATTGATTTTAAATGGTGCGGGCGGCTTAAAATGTCCGCAATGCGGAGCTCCTCTGGTAACAAGAATTGCTAAGATGTATGATTTAGAGGATAATCTTATCCTGCACCCAAGGGCTCATTGTTCAAAGTGTTCATTCCAGATACACAGTTAGTATAATTGGCTTACAAGCTGCTTTATATAACCTTTTACAGCAGGGGTAATAATCAAGTCCGGCTCTTTAACTGCAAATTCATCAAGGGTAGTAATTGCATCACGCAGCTTGCCCTGACGCTGATAAAGCAGTCCGCGCATAATAAGATTTAGCGGATTATCATTTTCGTAAGTCTGCTTAATTTTTGTGTTCACAAGCCCCAATTCTACATAACAATCTGCCAGGTTTTCATAATAACGGAAGTTTAAACTAAACTGTTTTAGCGCACGTTCAAAACAATCCTGCGCCATGTCAGGATAACCCATTTTCATATAGCATTCACCAAGATTATTATAATAAACAGCTGAGGACTGTCTGTTAGGACTTAAGCTTATTGCAATCTTAAACTCCTGAATTGCAGGATAATACCAGTGGTCTTTCAGATAATTTAAACCAAGATTGTTATGGTAATACGCATTCTTTTCAGAATCTATGGTATAAAAATCAGGCTTTCTGTATCCGGAAAACAATACTGCACAAAATAAGAGTGATATAAGCGCTAATTTTTTCATAACATATTACCCGCAGATTAATTAATGATAAAACCTTTTAAAGTCAAGATTTTACAACAAATTAATTTCCAAACCTTCATAAGCGAGTTGGGCCTTGCCTCCAAGACCTTTATAATGCTCGCTGATACTATCAAGTTTTTCATCATCATAACCAGGATCAAAATGGAAGAATACTAATTTTTCAGCATTGACCTGGTTCTGGCATTCTATTGCCATATCAAATGTTGAATGACCGTAACCTTGTTTAGGTACAAAAGAGTTCATATAGTCTTCTGTTGTATACTGGGCATCGTGAATTAAAAGATTGCAGCCTCTGGCAAAGTTAGCAAGCTTTTTATCCCCTCCAAGGTAGCTTTCTTTATCTGTAGCATAAACCAGAGTTTTACCTTTGTAGGAAATTTTATAGATTATTACACCTTCCTGAGGGTGGGCATAAGAACGGTAACAGGTTATAACAACATCATCTTCTCCGGCATCTAAATCTTCCGGACGTTCAACCCGTTTTATTATAGGAGGTTCTCCATGACGAAGTATAATGGCATCTGTTTCCGCAATATCCTTAATATTAAGGTTTCCGGCAATATCACCCAGATCAAGCGGGAAAGATTTTCCAAATAAAAGTTCAGCAAGTTCATCAGAAAGTGATTCATTATAGTTTACATTTCCGTAAACATTTATTGTTGTTGACGGAATGTGAAGAGGTCTGAAAAATGTAAATCCCTGTATATGATCATGATGAATATGTGAAAGCAATACTACCGCCTTAATCGGAGTTCGGTTGCTTGTTTCGGTTCCGGAAGCAATATACTTTTCTAAAAGTTCATTTCCCACATCAATTAAACCGGTTCCTGCATCAAGAACAATTAAATGTCCGCCTGCATTTACCTCTACACAGGAAGTATTTCCGCCGTATTTAAGATATTCTTTTTTAGCAATAGGGTAACTTCCCCGGACGCCTCTGAATTTTACTTTGAACTCGCTCATTTTTTAAACCTCTGTTATTTTTTTATTTCGTAAACTGCACTTTGGTCTTTGCTTTCGCCTGCATATAAATTAGATGCAAACACAAGCAGTTTAGCCATTTTTTGCACACTTGTTTCACGCGTTTCTTTCATCTGGATGTCAAAGATAACCTTTTTGCGTGTATTTGTAACGGTCACTATCCTAAAGGCATTTGGATATGAAACCAGAGCAGGAGAATCAACATACAGCACATTTCCTTTTTGGAAAATTTTTGCAGCATGATAATGACCGGAAAAAACAGCTATAGGATTTTTATATTTTTCAATCACAGCCTGAACTTCACCGGCATTTTGAAGCCTGTGGCTTTCACTCGGAAAAGGTTCTATTATTGGTACATGCATAAAAATTAGAACTGTATCATTTTTAGCATCACTTAGCTCTTCGTCTAACCAGGCAAGCTGTTCTTTCCCTACATACCCTTGAGATGTAAGCCTTTCGCTGATAATTGTATCCAGTACTATAACTTTATATCCTTTTCTTGGAACAAATGAATAATAACGGTCTTTGCCCTGCATATTTTCATTATGTGACCCGAGAATATCAAGATACAACTCCTTGGTTAAAAACCCGCCTACGCACCTGTCATGGTTACCAAAAGCAAAATACCAGGGTGCATTTAGTTTTTCTACATGCGGCAGAACAGCATTAAGTTCTTTTTCAAACGGCTTATCAATTAAATCTCCTGTAAACATAACAAAGTTAACGTTAGGGGTTTCATTAATCTGCTGCACTGCATCATCAAGAAGTTTAGGAGATTCCGCAGTCATTTTAAAAGTTGTGTTGGAACCGGCTTGTAAAAAATGAACATCGCTAACCTGTACAAATTTCAAGCTGGAAGCACTGTAACACTGTAAACCGTAAATCATTACGCCCGAAAGTGCCAGAGTAATTACAGCGTTCATTAATCTGGTTAAAAATGATTCTTTTTTCCTGTATTTTTTTCTTGCCATACTATTCTTTCAATTCTGACTGCTCTGCTTTTGGACCGTTCATGGCAGATTTAACTTCATTATACTTTAAAAGTAAAAATTTATCATCATCAGAGAGGATGAGTGCTTTATCAAGATTAATAAGAGCGTTGTTGTAATCCTTCAATCCGTAATAGCAGAGCCCGATATATTTATAAATATCTGAGGTTTGTATATCTTCGGTTAAGCCTTCAAGGAGCGTCTTTGCCTTGGCGTAGTTACCTTTATTATAAAGAATAATTCCATGTACATATTCATATTCAATATCATCATTAAGAGCAATTGCAGTATTAATTTCAGTTTCTGCATCATTGTATTGCGACATGCCCATATATGCTTTTGCTCTTATAAAATATCCGAAATCTTCCTGCTGATTATAGTATAAAAATCTGGTGATAGGCGGAATAACTGCATCATAATTTCCGGCTTCCAGATAGCATTGAGCGATGGAAAGCAGCGCCCTGGTAAATCCGGGCTGTGCCTCAAAAGCTCTTGAGTAAGCATCTACAGCCTGATCAAACAGCCTGTTCTCTCTGTAATAGTCGCCTAAAAATGTATATACCCAAAAATTACCGCCGGCAGCAGCAAGATTTAAGGCATCAAGCATACCCTGTCTGTCACCCTTTTTTCTTGCTTCGATTACTGCATTAAGTTTAGGGTTAGTGCTTGTAATATAAGACTTGCGGTTAACATTCAGAAGCCTTATGAGCATACTTCTTATATCACGAAAACTTTTATTATCAGGTTCCAGGGCAAGAGCCTTATCAACATATGTAATTGCACCGGAATAATCACCCATTACAGCGTAATTCTTAGCAATATCCAGATAGTCCTCGGTCATTTCACTCGCAAATGCCGGAACCGCCAGTAATAAGCCAACCAAACCTGTTAATAAAAGTTTTTTCATACCAGAATTATATCATAAATTAAAAGTTTGTAATTAGTCCTGTAGTTTATCAAAATCCAACAACTCTTTGGGTTCAACACCAAGAACGTCGGCTATAATTTTTAATTTTGAAAGCGTTATATCTGTTCGTGCAGTTTCTACCATAGCTATGGTAGAGCGGGAAATCCCGCTTACTGCAAGAAAGTCATCCTGTTTAATCTTTTTACTTTTTCTTATAAATTTTAAGTTTTTTGCAAATTTTTGTAAAAAGTCCTTGTCCATTTTTATATTATCAGCTATACTGACATTATAAAAAATCAGTACCACTGACATTTTAATAGGAGGAAAAATTTATGTTTAATATACGGCAAAAAGGATTTACACTGGCAGAAGTTCTCATCACACTTGGAATTATCGGTATAGTTGCAGCAATGACAATGCCAACATTAATCGGAAAATATCAAAAAAAACAAACTGCCGTCCAGCTAAAAAAAGTTTATACTGAAATGTCCCAGGCAGTAGCATTATCTGAACTGGACAACGGAGATGTAAAATATTGGGATTACAATCTGGGAGCAAAGGATTTTTATGATAAGTATATGAAAAAATATCTAAAAAAGACCAGCGAACTAACTTATGGACAATACAAATCACAAGTTACACTTAAAAACCTAAACGGAACAACATGCTCTGAAACCTGGTGTACAAGCTCTGTTTCACATTATGTCAGACTTGCAGATGGTAGCATTATCGGATTTTCTGAATATTTAGGAGGTAATTACAAATCATTTGTTGTTGACTTAAACGGGTATAAAAATCCTAATACCACAGGAAAAGACTATTTTGTCTTCACAATTCAGGATAAATTTAAAGTTGCACCTTACGGAATTGGAAATTCCGAGGGGGTAACAATTGGTAAAACATATGACAGAGATATTATTACCGGAGATAACTTTAGAGCCTGTAATAAAACTAAAACCGGTGTATGGTGTACAGCTCTAATCATGATGGATAACTGGGAAATCAAAGATGATTACCCCTGGTAATCAAAAGCAGCCCTCCGCTGCTTACGGCACGCCTTCGCATGCCGTACATAGCTTCGCTGTCTAATACGCTACTCTAAAATTCCCTCTCGTTTCTTATCCCGGAATTTTTTTGGACAAACAAAAAGCCTGATTATAAAATCAGGCTTTTTATCTATTATATATTCATAGCTTTCAAAATCTCTGTTACATCCGTTGAAGTCTTTTTAACGTCTGCATTTGAGTATTTTATAGCATTATCCGGATCTTTAAGACCGTTTCCTGTAAGAATACAAACGATTTTTGACCCTTCTTTAATCTGGTCTTTAACCTTAATCAAACCGGCAACAGAAGCTGCGCTTGCAGGCTCAGCCAGAACACCTTCGCAGGAAGCAATAAGTTTATATGCCTTAACTATTTCATCATCGGTTACAGAATTAATCATTCCATTACTTTCATCTCTGGCAGCTTCTGCCTGTTTCCAGCTTGCAGGGTTACCAATACGAATAGCAGTAGCAAGAGTTTCCGGCTTAAGAATTCTCTCACCGCGTACGATTGCAGCAGAACCTTCAGCCTCAAAGCCCATCATCTTAGGAAGACCCACAATTCTTCCAAGTTTATGGAACTCCTTATAACCTTTCCAGTATGCTGTTATATTACCGGCATTTCCTACAGGAATAAAATGATAATCCGGAGCTGTTCCAAGTGCATTACAAATTTCAAATGCACCTGTTTTTTGCCCTTCTATTCTGTACGGGTTAACAGAGTTAACAAGTGTGACAGGGTATTCATCAGCAATTTTTCTAACCAGTTCAAGAGCTTCATCAAAGTTTCCCTGAATTGCAATAATTTCAGCACCATACATCATTGCCTGAGAGAGTTTACCAAGCGCAATATACCCGTCAGGGATAAGCACAAAAGTTCTCATGCCAGCCTTTGCACCGTATGCTGCGGCAGAGGCTGAAGTATTTCCGGTCGATGCACAAATAATCGCACCTGAACCAGCTTCTTTTGCTTTGGAAACCGCCATTGTCATACCGCGGTCTTTAAAGCTTCCGGTCGGGTTACAACCTTCAAATTTTAGATAAATTTCAGCATCAACCCCTATTTTTTTAGCCAAATTATCAGCTTTAATTAAAGGAGTATTACCTTCATTCAATGTTACAACCGGAGTTTTGTCGGAAACCGGCAAGAACTCTCTAAAAGTATTAATCAATCCTTGATAGTACATATTTATCACCTGGTTTACGGCTGCAGCCGCCTTTCTTATTTAAATTATATTTGTACTCTTATTAAACTGTTTACTTTATTTATATATTCATCATTTTCAAATGCCCGAACCGTATTCTGCATATCTTTTTCCCTGCAAAGTTCGGTTATAACCGTAATGTCAGCAGTATTGTCCTCTGAAACCCCTCTTTGAACAATGCTTGCAAGACTTATATTATTATCAGCACAAATTTTACCTATCTTGCCGATAACGCCTTTATTGTTCTTTGCATTGATAGAAAGATAATATTTATTATCAGTATCTGAAATATCAATTGGTTTTGCATCAGAATTATGCTGACATCTCATCATAGGCAGAAGATAATCTGTCTTTCCGAGTTCAGCGGAAATTGCAAGAATATCACCCACAACAGAGCTGGCTGTAGGAAATTCCCCTGCCCCCGGACCTGAAAGTGTAATATCACCTATAGGATGACCGCTGAGGGATACAGCATTTGTCACATAGTCAATGTGAGCCAATGTGGAAGATTTTGATACTAACATAGGATGAACTCTTACATCAGCCCTGCCTTCTTTATCAATATGTGCAGATGCAATGAGTTTAATCTTATAACCTAAATCATTTGCAGCTTCCATATCCTGAGCGCGAATTTTTGTAATACCTTCGCGGTAAACATTTTCAAGTTTAATTCTCTTTTTAAAAGCAATTGTTGCCAGAGTTGTAATTTTGTAAGCAGCATCAAAGCCTTCAACATCGCCTGTAGGGTCAGTTTCTGCATAACCAAGCTCCTGAGCTTCTTTCAAAACATTCTCATAAGAGGCTCCCTGAACATCCATTTTGGTAAGAATATAGTTTGTGGTGCCATTCAGAATTGCTTCGATTTTTGTAATATTATTTCCTGCCAGAATAGTTTTAATTGGCATGATAATTGGAATACCGCCGGCAATTGCAGCTTCATAAAGTACAACTTTATTGTGCTCTTCAGCAAAATTAAACAATTCCTCGCCATGCTTTGCAAGGAGTTCCTTGTTTGCCGTAACAATATGTTTGCCGTTTTTGATTGCAGTTTTAATAAGATCAAAAGCAGGATTTACTCCCCCTATTAATTCTGCAACAATATCAATTTCAGGATTGTTAACAATTTTATACGGATCATCCGTAATTATTGACACATCCAGCCCTTCAATATTTCTTGGCTTATTAATATTTTTTACAGCAATTCCGGCCACCTCAATATTTTTAAAATAGCGGAGAGTTTTAAAAACTCCGGAACCAACAGTACCAAGACCAATTATGCCGACTTTAATCTTTTTTCCTTCATTCTGCTTCGGCTGCAGAATATCTTTAACATTATTTTCCATAGAACAATCGTAACATAAAAAATATTTTTATAAAACAACAGCCCGAAATTCAATCCGGGCTGAAATTTTATTTATTTAATCCGGTTTTGGTTATTGTGTTATTATTTCTTACTATGCTGGAAGTATCATAACCTGTAATATTACCATTCACATCAGTTCTGGCTTTTTTAATAACAGTTTCAGAGTTAGCAGTGCCTGTAACATTTCTTTCTATTGATTTAACAAGCATTCCTTTTCTGTTGTATGATTTGAAAGAAGAAATATAATATCCTTTCGGATAAACATTTCCAAGACTGTCCAAATTACTCAAAGTCATATCAATTGTTCTGTTTTTCGGGGTAGAAATTACACGTCTGATGCCGTTTGAAAGTTTCTCTTCAATAGCAAGATTTCGTACTAAATTCCGGGGTCTAAAATCAATTTTCATAATAAAAACTTTTCCTCTAACTAGTGTATATTTTACACTAATAATATATTATGAATTATTGATTTTGTAAAGAGGATAATCAATATTATTTAACATTAAAAAATTTTTTTACTGCAAGTATAATCTGTGCAATCAGCTTCGCAAGAGAAAAACTTTCTTCAGGCTCTTCAAATTTTAAATCTTTTTCTGAGATAAAAATATCTTTTTCTTTCTTAGAAAAAATACTTTCATCAAAATGACGTTTTTTCTCTTCCTGTTCGCTTTCACCTTGCTGCATATAACCGAGGTTACCGGCGCCGCCGTCATTTTGCATGCTTGCAGCTTCTCTGATTACAGGTTTTGTACTCAAAACATTAACATCGAAACCACTCATAACTTTATTCCTTATATTTTTCCCTTATATATATAAAGTATTTTTCATGAAGAAATGTTACAATTTTCGGAATTTTGTAAACATTTTGTTACAATATGTTATACATCTGCAAACTTAATCACAGACTGGCATTTAAACCCTATTTCCAGCAAATCTCTTTTTCTTACCGCTACTGAAATATCTGGACGAAATTCCGGAGTATTCAGGGTAAGATAAATCTCTATAATATTATTTTCTTCATCATAATCTATTCTAATTGATTTTATTGCAGACAAATGTGAACAATCCAGACCATCAGCTACCCTCAAAATTCCTGCAAGCCGTTTTATTTTTTTTCTGTCTTTTTTTTCAAAGCTTCCGTATAACTCGTGCTTTTCTTTATTAGGAAGACTGCCTCTGTGATAGCGGGCAATACAGGCAACCATTTCTGTTTCATGAGCGGAAAATTCATCCAGACCATTATCCAATATTATCTGCTGGGAATGCTTATTGTGTGATTTTGCTTCGACATAATACCCTATATCGTGTAACAGAGCAGCACTTTCAAGAATTTTCCGGTCTTTTGCAGACATTTCTTTAACATTCTTACTTAAACCGTCAAAGAGCAGCAAAGCTATACGTCTGACTTCATGAGGATGAGAAAGATTGTTAGAAAATTTTGATAAAATATCTTCCGTTCTTAATTTCATCTTGTGTAAACTTTAGCAAAAAAAATATTTTTAATCAAATTTTATGTTATAATAAGGTTTAGTAAAGGGGAGATTATGGTTGACAAAAAAGAAACAGATATTGACAATCTGAGCTTTGATATACCGCCTGAAGTTTTGGATGAAATCCAAAAAAACATTGAAGAAATAATCACAAATTTTCCGGTACCGGAAAGCAACAAGCTTGACGTTATAAGAAAAATTAACTTTATGTATTCACATACCAAACATCTCTCCGTAACTGATGCACTTACCGGACTTTATAACCGCAGAAATCTCGATGTACATCTTGAAAGAGAGTTTTTAAGAGCAAAACGCTACAAAAATGATTTAAGTGTTGCGGTTATTGATATAGATTTCTTTAAAAAAGTAAATGATACATACGGACATCTTTGCGGTGATTATGTTTTAAAAGAAGTAGCTTATTTAATTATGGAAACATTCAGAAAAACCGACCTTGTTTTCAGGTACGGCGGTGAAGAATTTGTTGCATTGTTAACAGAAACATCCCTTGAAAGTGCGCTTATTCCTCTTGAAAGATTGAGGAGCCGAATCGAAAATTATCAGTTCAAATACAACAATACCCCTATTAAAATTACAGTAAGCATTGGAGTAAATGCTAATAAAGAAAATATAGAAACTGCAAGCGAATTTCTTGATTGTGCTGACAAAGCCTTGTATTACGCCAAACAACATGGCAGAAACCAGGTTATCACGTCAGAAGCCTGTAAATAGGCTTAGCCTGTCGACTAATCTTTTTTATATATACCCAGTCGGGTGATAGTATTTTTCTTTCATAACGATTATGATTAGTAAGTTATGGAGGAATAGGAATAGATTAAATGATAGACAAAATTAAGTTATACATAATTGAAGATTATTTACTGGCAAGAACAACTTATAAACATCATTTTACCCATTATAACGACTTTGAGGTTTTAGGGGATTTTGAAACAGCAGAAGAAGGGCTGGAAGCCTTACAGAAAAAACCTGCTGATGTTGTGCTGATGGATTTAGGTTTGCCGTATATGAACGGACTTGAGGCAACAAAAATAATCAGCAGAAAATTCCCTAACACAAAAGTCATTGTGCTTACATCTCATGAACGCGATGAAGAAATATTCGCATCATTATCTTCAGGAGCAAATGCTTATGCACTAAAAGACATTTATCTGCCTGACCTTTGTAATGTAATAAAAGAAGTTCAAAAAGGTGCTGTATGGATTGATCCGAGAATTGCAAGAATGGCATTATCAGCATTCCCAAAACCAGCCTCAACTGATTTTGATAATTTGTATAATTATAAAAAGAAACTTGATATAAATCTCTCTGATAGAGAAAAAGAAATATTAAAATTAATCGTAGAAGGCAAATCAAACACAGAAATTGCTGACATTATTATGATTAGCCCTCATACGGCAAAATCTCACGTCTGCAAAATCCTATCGAAACTCTCTGTTCCTGACAGAGTTCAGGCTGCCGTTATGGCAGTTCAGTATGACCTTTTAAAGTAAAACGTAGTTAAGAAGTAAAGAAAAAACTGAATATGAATAAAAAATTAGTAAAAAGCATATTTTATACGTTTTTTACGGGCTTTATACTCTGGAGTGTCTATGCAGACGCTGCTTCAAGTTCCAGCCCGCAGACAGTCGTGACAATCGGATTAATATTTGTACTGCTTATCGCATATGTTGAAAACAAAAAACTTGTAAAGCGGCTTAAGGTAAAAAACCAGACTCTTGAGGAAATGATAAACACATTCAGTGAAAATTGTCCTGATTTAATTGCATACAAAAATATAAAACATCGTTATATAACCTGTAACAAAGCAATGTGCAGGTTATATAGACTGAAAAGTTTTATTTCCGTAAAAGACAAAACAACATTTGAACTTCTGCCGCCAAAAGCGGCAGCAATAATCATGGAACATGACAGCAAAGTAATCGAAACAGGAAAAAGTATTAAATATACAATTGAAATAGATCATCCGTCCTCAGGTTCAAAAACATATGATGTTATATCAGCACCTACAAAAAAAGACGGTGAAGTTACAGGAATAATGACAATTGCCAGAGATATAACAATTCGTGAGCGGATACGTGCAAAATTCATTGAAAAACAGAAACAGGTAAGCGAAATGATGGACAATCTTCCAATGGTATCATTCGTAACAGATAAGGAAGGAAAATACCTGAGAGGCAATAGCAAATTTCTTGAACTTATGAACCTTAATCATGATGAACTGGTCGGGGTAAATATCGCACACACCTATACAGATGCCGGCACAAAAACTATTGATTATGAAAATAAAGTTGTAATAAAAGAAAAAAGACCGCTTATAACAGAACATCTTTATAAAATTGCAGGTCGGGAAGCTGCCTGGTATAAAGAATACCGCGTTCCGATAATCAATGAACATAAAAGAGTAATAGGAATAACAGTATTCCTTCTTGATATTCAAAAAGAAAAAGAGGCAAGCCAGCAGAAAGAAAGATTTATAGCAACGTTAAGCCACGATTTAAAAACACCGGCAATAGCACAGGTGCGTTCATTAGAAATGCTTCTTGACGGAATGTTTGGAGGACTAAACGAAGAGCAGCAGGAGATGCTGAAACTTACACTGGAATCCTGCAAAAATATGTATGATATGGTTTCAACAGTTTTATTTTCATACAAGTTTGAAAATGAAGAAATAAAACTCCATTGCACAGATATAAATATAATAGAATTGACAGCAGAATGCTGTAATGACCTTGCAAAATATGCAAACGAAAAAAATCTTGAAATCTTAATAAAACCAAAATCAAAAAGCAGGCAAATCTGTGCAGACCGAACTTTTATAAAAAGGGCTATAGCAAATATTTTAGAAAATAGTATCTCATATGCTTTTGAAAAAACAAAAATAGAAATATTAATAAAAAATCATAACAAAAACCTTGAAATACAGATAATTTCAGAAAGCCCGTTTATAAAAAAAGAAGCACTTGAGATGATGTTTGACAAATACCGTGGGCAGGCTTCTTATAACAAAATAGGTTTTTGTCTGAAATTACATCTTGCAAAACAGATTGTTGAAGCTCACAACGGGGTGCTTATTGCAGAAAGTAAAAAGAGTGACAAAAATATTTTCGGATTTATTCTTCCTTCATCTGTAAATTCACAAACACCTTTGGAAAAAGTTATGCTATAATTTTTGCATGATGCTGAAGTTAATTAACTCCGAAAAACTCGATGAAAAAATATATTCAGATATTCAGGCACAGTTTCCTCCAGAGGAAATAAAAACACTTGAGGAATTTAATGACCTTCTTAGAGAAGGGAGTTACAAGCTCGGTTTGGTTTATGATGAAAAAATATTAATAGGTTACATTTTATATATAAAAAAAGATTTTATCTGGATAGATTATATAGCAGTTCTGCAGGAATTTCATTCAAAAGGTTATGGAAGCAAAATACTTACAGCTATTTTTGAAAAATATTCAAGCCTTAAAGGATGTTATTTTGAAGTTGAACCTGAAGATACACAGAACCCTCACACCGTTAGACGTATTAATTTTTATAAAAAACTCGGCTGTATAGAGTTGCAATTTAAATATTACTTTCCAAATCCGGTGAAAAAATTAGAAATGAAACTTCTCTACAAAAGCTTTAATGGTTTAATACCGGATAAGGAAATAATTAAAAAAGATATTGAAAAAGTTTTCAAAATTTTGCACGAAAATGTTGAATGCAAAAACGAAATTCTCAGCCTTATACAACAGGAAAATGCTTAAATGTTTACAATCCCTGCAATCATATTACGAATACTTTCAAACTCATGTTCAAATGTATTCCAGAAAAAACTAACAGCACAAGGGGTACCGTCTTTAACCGTTAACTTTTTCACTTATGCAGGATTGAGTATTGTGTGCATTGTTTTGTTTCCAACTCTTCATCCAGCTGTGCTGACAATCAAGACATGGGAGTATGCTCTGACTGGAGGGCTTCTGGGAGCTCTTGGCAACGGCTTTTTAATAAAAGCACTTGAAAAAGGAGAGCTTTCTCTGCTGGGACCGATTAATTCCTACAAGGCTGTTGCAGCAATGGCGGTCGGAATTATTTTTGCCGGAGAAATTCCTTCACCTGCAGGAATTTTTGCAACTGCTCTTATTATATTCGGCAGTTACTTTATATTTAATTCAACGGAGGAAGGATTTTCATTAAAACTTTTAAAAAGAAAAGATATTCAATACAGAATTCTTGCATTAATATTTACAGCAGCAGAAGCTGTTTTTATAAAAAAAATTATTGTTCTTTCAGATATTAAAACTGCATTTGTATTGTGGTGTGTTTTTGGAACAATTTTTTCTTTTTTTCTTCTTAAAGTTAAAAAAATTAAGATTGAAATTCCTGCAAAAAAGACATCGTTTCTTGTATTATTCCTGATTATATCAACAGGCTTGATGCAATACACCACCAACTATGTTTTTAAAAACATGAATGTAAGTTATGCCCTTGCACTTTTTCAGCTTTCTACAATTTTAAGTGTTATACTTGGATGGAAATACTTTAATGAAACAGATTTAAAGAAAAAACTTCTTGGGTCTGCAATAATGGTTGCAGGTGCAGTCATTTTAATATTGTTATAAAAAAGAGGCGCCCGCATCTAACCTGCGGGCGCCATTGCATAATATAACAATTATGCAGTCTTTTTATGCTCTTTTTTCTCTTTCATTTCTTCTTTCTTTTCCGCAATTTTTTCTTTTACTTTTTCAGCACCTTCTTTAATATCTTCTTTCATATTATGTGCTTTTTCCTTTGCGGCTTCAACGCCGTGTTTAACATCGGCTTTTACTTTATCAGCAGTTTTTTCTGCTTTTTCTTTAAGTGTTTCCTTATCATGATTTTTATCCATAATTTCTCCTTTTCAAAATATCAGATTTGTAGTGACAAGGATATTATAAAAGCTTTTCAAAACACTTTAATCAGAAAAAAGCATAATCAAATAACCATTACAAATTACCCGAAAGTACTATTAATGTTTGTGGAACTTTCTCCATTTAAAGTTAGGATAAGTTCTTCTGATACGGCTCCAGTCAACTTCCACACTGTTTTCAGCCGCAGACTGTTTTGAGGCTTCCCAGTCTTTAATAAAATCAACGCACGCATGATCTATAAAGTGAAGCCTGTCAGCACAAACATAAATATCTTTATCTTTTGGTAAATGTTCAAAAATATCAATAAGCTGCGGAAGCTGTAAAAAAATTATATTACCGCTGAGTTTTACAATAACCTTATTTTCTTCTTCATTTTCTTCAACACGAATATGAACCCTGAGCATTTTGAAAACACTCTTGGCAATAGCTGCACCAAAACCTATCAAAATACCTTCAAATAAATTAGTAAATAAAATTGAAATAAGAGTGATTAAATAAATAGCAAACTCACCTTTGCTTAAATGATACAAATGCCTTGCTGCTTTGACATCCACAAGTTTATAACCTGTATAAACAAGAATTGCTGCAAGTGATGCCTGTGGAATAAAATTTAAAACCTGAGGGAAAAATGTGACAAAAAGCACAATCCAGATACCATGCATTATAGTTGAAAATCTTGTCTGCGCATCAGCATTAATATTAGCTGCGCTTCGAACAATTACACCGGTAATCGGAAGCCCGCCAACAAGTCCTGAGAGGGAATTTCCAATCCCCTGGGCAATAATTTCTTTATTGTAATCTGTTTTAGAACGCTCGCACATTTTATCAATAGCATTTGAAGTAAGCAAGGTTTCTGCACTGGCAATAAAAGTTATTATCAATGCACTTAAAAGAATTTTAAAATCCAAAACATACTTAAATGTAGAAAGGCTTATAAATTTAACATTATCCCAGAACTTTGCACCCAGCTCGATATAATTTATATCAAAATGGAAAATTCCTGCCACAAGCGATGCAGCAATAACAGCTACAAGTGCTGCCGGAATAACTTTAAACTTTTTATTCGGGATATTATTCCACAAAATAATAGAACCTATGGTAAGAATTCCTATAAACGCAGCATGATGATGCTGTGAACCGTCAAAAGGCAGAACTGAATTATAAATTACAGAACATAAATCCGCAATATTTTCAAAAAAAGTATTTTGCGGCTTGCTGTCAAGCATTATATGGAACTGTGACAGGAAAATTGAAATTCCTATACCGGCAAGCATCCCCTGAATAATTGCAGGAGAGATAGCCCTAAACCATTTACCGAGTGAAAACAGCCCGAAGATTATCTGCATTAAACCAACTATAAAAATTATCAAAAATAATTTATCTACACCAAGTGTGTCAATAATATCTACAATTATAAGAATAAGTCCGGCAGCCGGTCCTGAAACCTGAAGTGAGTTTCCTGAAAAAGCACCAACAACAATACCGCCGACTATTGCAGAAATTAAGCCGCTATATACCGGAAGTCCGCATGCAATAGAAATACCGATGGCAAGGGGCATTGCAATTAAGAATACAATTATAGAAGCAAGAAAGTCCTTTTTTAATGAGGCAATATTAAATGTATTAATCATAATATGACAATCATAACAGTTAATCAAAAATCTTGCAAGTATTCTATTTATCGTATTTTATTTTCTTTGCTTCTGAATAAATTGATTAAACCCATTTTTATAATACAATCCCAAAACAAAGTTTTATTAGTTTCTTCTGTCAAAAGATGTTTATACTTATGCTTATTTTTTACAAGATATTCCGGAAAGCTTGAATCAAGCTTAACTGCAGCCAGTTCGTAACATGCAAATGTCTTAATTTTCATCATATTTTCTGCATCGGTTTTATAGTCCCTTATACGACCTCTTTCAGCAGCTTCATCTCCATGAATTGCAACACTCTTTAATTTTTCTGAGAGAATATCAACTCCACCGGTGTATGAAAAATGCCAGCCGGCATAATTATAAAATTTTTGGCATTCTAAACCGTCATATAATCTTATTTTTGAAGCAGTAGTTCCTTTATTCAGTTCGGGCAAAACTCCTGGATGGGGAACTTCAATATTATCAAGTATATTTTTAAAATCTTTATAAAACAAAATTTTAGTTGCATGGTTAAATTTCATTCCGACAGCTACATTATTCAGCCAATAGTAGAACCCGAACATTTTCAATGATTTTATACCAGGCTCATCTTTTACTTTCATAACAATATCCGGGTTAGGAATCTCATCAACATCGGAAATCATAATAATATCATCGTCACTACAAGCTTCTAATCCTCTAGAGATGCAATTTCTCTGGTAATTTTCTAAACTCCATGTTGAATTATGCTCGGGTATATTATCAACAATTATATGTATAATTTTATCTTCAAAAGACTTAAATCTATCTTTATTTTCCAAAAAATAAAGTGGTTTGTCATAACCGGTATGCGTTTTAGTCGCTTCTACAATAATAAATTTATCAACAATATCATTTAAAACATTTAATCGTATTTCTAAAATATCTAATTCATTAAAAAAAGAAAAACAATCATAAATTTTTCCAGAAGAAATAATTAGCTTTTTTCTTTTGCCAGAGCATAAAGCAGTTGCCCCCCCCCCCCGAATTAATTGATATAAGCGGTTTTTCATCATCTTATCTCCTTATTTTATATTATATCAGAAAAATTAAAAACACGTGCTATAATAAAAAAGTAAAAGGAGATTTAATATGAAAGCACTTGTATATAAACAAAAAGGAATTATCGAACTATGTGAAAAACCTCTGCCGGAAATTCAGAATGAAAATGATGCTATAGTAAAAGTAACCTTATCAACGATTTGCACAAGCGACCTTCATATTATGCATGGAGCTGTTCCTCTTGCAAAAGAGGGAGTAACTCTGGGACATGAATTTGTCGGAGTAGTTACAGATCTTGGCAAAAATGTTAAAAATCTCAAAGTAGGCGACAGAGTAAGCGCTAATTGCATAACCTTCTGCGGAGAATGCAGATTTTGCAAACGCGGATTTATAAATAACTGCATAAAAGGCGGCTGGGAAATCGGTTGTAAAATTGATGGCTGTCAGGCGGAATATGTCAGAGTTCCTTTTGCACAAACAGGTCTTACAAAACTTCCGGATAATGTAAGTGATGAGAATGCTCTTTTTGTCGGAGATATTCTGTCAAGCGGTTATTTCGGTGCAGAACTCTGCAATATAAAACAAAACGACATAATAGCAGTAATAGGCGCAGGACCGGTAGGCTTATGTTCAATGATGTGTTCCAGACTTTTGGGTGCATCCAGAGTAATCGCTATTGATATTGACAATACAAGGCTTGATATAGCTGTAAAAAACAAACTTGCAGATTACACAATAAATCCTGCTCATCAGGACTTGCAAAATATAATAGAAGAGATAACAGGCGGTGACGGAGCAGATGGTGTAATAGAAGCAGCAGGCGGAGAAAATACGTTTGAACTTGCATGGAAAATCGCACGCCCTAATTCTGTTGTTGCTCTCGTTGCAATGTATGAAAAAGCCCAAAAGCTTCCGCTGCCGGATATGTATGGGAAAAATCTTATCTTCAAAACAGGCGGCGTTGATGCAACCCATTGCGAAGAATTGGTTAAATATATCTCGGAAGGCAAAATATCAACTGACATTCTTATAAGCAAAAAAATGGCTTTTGACGATATTCTCAAGGCTTATAAAATGTTTGAAGAAAAAACTGACAATTGCCTGAAAATCGCAATTACTTATTAGTGCCGGATAAATTGAAGAGCTATTCCTCCAAGAATGCTTATCAGAAGAAGCAAAGTAATTATCAGAGCTGTGTCTTTTATGCTTGTATTTTTTCTGAGTAAAACAAGAAGCCCCAGACCTGCATTTGAAAACAACCCTGCCATCGCTGCACCAAAACTTATTGTTCCCTTAATAAGCATCATTGTAAAAGCTATTGACACCGCACAATTAGGGATTAATCCGAGTACACCGGTTACTACAGGTTCAAGTATTTTATATTTGAAACTTGTGTTTGTAAAAAATGCACTTATAACAGAATCTGTTACAAAATAATTCAGGAATAGTGTAATTACCAGCACAAAAGCAAAAACATTCACAGTGTGAACCAGCGGATGCAGCCAGAGATTATTTTTGTTTAATGAAATTATATCATGCTTGCAGCAGCCTTCATCAGGAACTTCTACTATTGCATCTTTAACCAGCCTGGTTTTAAAAATTAAGTCGATTAAATACCCCGCACAAATTGCCACAACAAGCTTGACCGCAATGACAGGAACAACAAGCCAAACCTTATCAGGTCTTGCAAGCAATACAGGAATAGCTTCATCTGATGTAGCCAGGTATATAGCGATTAAAGTTCCTTTTGTTATTAATCTGCCGGAATAAAGCGAACTTGCAATAATCGAAAAACCGCATTGGGGAACTATAGCTGCAAGGCTTCCTATTGCAGGACCGGTCTTTTCAGATTCCTTCATAAAATGGTTAATCTTATCTGCATAATAATATTCGAATAATTCAATAAAAACAAACACAACAAATAAAAAAGGCAGAATATGAAAACTGTCAATGAGCGCATCAGTAATCCATTCCGGAAAGCCAAAGCTTTCTATTACTCCGTCTAAACCATGAAAAAGCCAGTCGTTAAAACTGCTTAATTTATGTAAAAAATTAATAATCATAAAACACTTCCTTTTCTGTAATTTTAATATAAAATATAAAAATAAAACAAGTATATCTGTTCAAACCAAAAAGGATTTATTATGAAAAAGATTGTATTAACTCTGCTTTCATTATTGATATTAGGCACATCAGCCGCACAAGCAGAAACTGTGGTATTTAATCCTAACTCAAAAATCTACCATAAGCTTTCCTGCCATTCTGCACAAATCTGCAAGGTTTGTATAAAAATTGATAAACAGGAGGCTGTTAAAAGAGGCGGACGTCCATGTAAAAAATGCGGAGGTTGATATTCTAAATTACCTTATCCGGTAATGATATTTTTTACTGTTTAAAAAATAATTTCTTTATGAAAAAACTGCTTGCAATAATATGTTTTATATCAATTGCCGGAACAGCCGCAGCAGATTATGCTGAAACTGTAGACACTAATGACTGCAACGAATGTAACGAGCAAATAGTATCACGTGAACATATGTTCTGTGAAAAAGGCGCTGTAACAAATCAGGTTGTTATTACAAATCTCAGAAATATAATATGTAAAGGCAATGCGCTTAAAGTAGTTTTTAATGAAAAGTTTAAATCAGAATGTGTAAAAGCAGGCGACAGGGTTAATTTTAGTATACCGGAGGCAATCTACACACAAGAAGGAACTCTTCTTATTCCTGCCTGTTCAAAAGTTGTTGCAACTGTAATAAAAATCGAAAGGCAGAGGGTGCCAAACAAAAACGCACGTGTATATTTTAACTTTGAATGTCTAATTCTTCCGGATGGAACAGCAATCTCAATGTCTGCCCGCCCGAATACAAAGGATTCATCATTAAAGGAAAACGGCTGGCATACTGCTGGCAAATTAACAGCCTGGACACTTGGGCTGGGTATTGTCGGCGCAGGCGCAGGTACAGGTTTTGCATTTATACCAAACCCTGCAAAATTAGGGGTAGGTTATGCTATAGGTATTCCGGTAGGTACATCGGTAGGTCTTATAACAGGGTTAATTACACCGGGGCTGAACTATCACGCAAAAGCCGGAGAAGCTGTTATTATCATACTTTGTGAAGATTTATGCGTTAATAAACAATGCAGTTAACATTGACGGGATTTTTTAGAAGGAGAATAAAATTTTGACATATCAACCCCTTCAAGTTTTAAAAGCTTAATTTTTATATCTATTCCGCCGGCATATCCTGTCAAATTTCCGCCTGCTCCAACAACCCTGTGGCAGGGAATAATAATTGAAACAGGGTTATGTCCCACAGCGCCTCCTACAGCCTGTGCAGACATAGAAGTTTTGTTCATCTGTTTGGCAATTTTACGGGCAATCTCTCCGTAGGTTGTGGTTTTTCCATAAGGGATTTCACATAAAATCTTCCATACTGCCTGCCTGAAACTATTACCTTGAGGTGCAAGCGGAAGTTCATCTATGGAAGGTTTTTCGCCTGCAAAATATCGGTCAAGCCATTCTTTTGTTTTAATAAAAACCGGTATATCATCTTTTTCTTTCATATCTTGCAAAACAGTATCAGCAAAATATTTCTGACCTTCAAGCCAAACACCGGAAACGCTTTTTCCATCACTTGCAATCATTATATTCCCAAGAGGTGATAAATATGTTGTCTTATAAAACATTTTTCCTTTCTCCTATTGTCTTGATAATAACATAGAAATATAATTAAATTATAGGCATGCAAAATGAAAGGGAAATTCATGAACAGACGACTAACCGGAATAGTAAACGGATGTATAGCTGCGGCAAGTTACGGGACTAATCCTTTATTTGCGCTTCCGCTCTATGCAGGAGGAATAGGTGTAAATTCCGTACTATTTTACAGGTACTGTCTGGCTGTAATTATCTACGGAACCTGGATTAAATTCATCAAAAAGGGCTCATTAAAACTTTCCCAAAATGAAATATTTCCACTGTTTTTTCTGGGAATTGTCTTTTCGCTTTCATCGTTAACGCTATTTGATGCTTTTAAATATATAGAAGTCGGCATAGCGTGTACAATTTTGTTTATATATCCTGTTATGGTTGCTTTAATTATGGCAATATTTTACAAGGAAAAAATTACCAAAACTGTAATTTTTTCTATTCTGTTAACCTCATCCGGAATTATAATGCTGTACAATAATAAACCTGGTTCAACATTAAATCTGCATGGCGTCTTACAGGTTTTGCTGTCGGCTTTATTATATGCCATTTATATTGTCGGTGTAAAAAACAATAAAGTTGCCAAACACATAAAACACGATAAGATGAGTTTTTATATAATGCTTTTCGGGCTTTTGGTTTATATTTACAACTTGAAATTCTGTACAGAACTACAAATTATAGACAAACCGTTTTTATGGCTTTGTACAATTGCCCTTTCAATTTTTCCTACAATAATTTCACTTGAAACAATAAATGTATCAATCAGGTTAATAGGTTCAACAACAACTGCAATTCTCGGGGCTTTAGAACCGCTTACTGCAATATTCTTCGGAGTAGCTGTTTTTCATCAGCATCTTACATCAAGGGTAATAACAGGTATTGTATTAATTTTAACCGGTGTAATTGCCATAATTTTGAGAAAAACCGTTAAACCTAAACAACATTGTTAAATAGCAATTTGAATATTAAGCATAAAACCCCATCCTGTTCTTCCGCCAGTACGGATTACGGTTTCGGCAAAACAGGTTACCCTGTCTTTTATACGCCTTCTTACACCTGCACCAAACTGTGCCCATGGATTTAATGTAAGTTTGTCAAGGTTTACTCCGTCAACGTTAGCTTTTATATCGCTCATTATAGGAATTACACACCCGCCGAATATATATGGTTCAAATCCTTCCTCATTTCTGTAGGTTAATCTTACTGAAGGAGCTATAGTTAAACCGTTAACCTGTGACTGGTTTATATCTAAACTCTGGAAGTTTACAAGATTTGACGGGCTCAGGAAAGTATATGCAGTGGTGAAATTTGGCTGAAGTATGAACCTGTCACGTAATTTCCAGTTGTAAGCGAGCTTTAATGCAGTACCGGCTGTCACAATAGCATAATCATCTTTTCCGGAATTATATTTTGATTCAACACCAAGTCCGCCTCCGTTGATTGTCCAGCCTGCATAAAAATCTTTTTTGTAGGCACTAAGCAAAAGTCCGCCGTAACCGCCGTTTTGATACATATCGGAATCAACGTACTGCTGGCTTGACCCAATATAAGCTCCATATATTGTAGGGAAGAGTTTCCAGTCATTTTTGGTTTCAATCATAGGAAAGTCAAACCCGAACATAGTACCATATGATTGGTTATTAACAGTACCGGAAGCACCTGAAAGATGAAAGGATTCAATGTTGACGTAAGGCCGCATCCAAAATGCAGAGCCATCCGCATAATACTGATCCACATACATGCCGGCAGGAGTTATAGATGCGTATGAATTCAGCTTTCTTGCTGCAAGTTTCTGTTCTCTTAAATTTGTATATATTTCATCTGTTCTATATAAGGAGTAATCATAACTGAGCATCTGGTTCATGAAAGCCGCAGCAGTTGCCCCCTGAAACCTTTGTATATTAGGGTTAAAACCGCCTATTTCAGTTAACGTTAATTTTGGTGTTAACGACCATTTGTATTGTTTTAAAGCACCATAAACTATTGAATTTTGCAATTCATCAGATAATGCTAAATCCGTTCCGTATTTATCATGGTCAAATATATCAAAAATAGTAACCGATTGAATAGGATCACTAATTACATTTACCTCTCTAATGATAAATTGGGTAATATTTGCCGGATCTCCTGTCAAAGTTATATAATCACATGTTAAAGCTGCCGGATCAACATCCAGCGAAAGAGAATTACCGCCTCCGGAAGCATCCAAATTTAAAGATACGTTATTTAAATAACCGTTCATAAAATTAAAGTTTGTATTTTTGGCAAATATATTAGCATTTGCAAGATTGGATTCTTTATTATAAAAATACAGGTTAATATCTTCAGCAGTTACATCACCTTTGAAATTTTCGTTTTCCGAGCCTAAACAAACATAATCATTATAAGATGATGTGCCCTTGATATTTAACTTAGTACCTGCCAAACCTGAAAAATTATCATCAATAATAATTTTTGCTCCGTTAGAAACATTTAAATTTACAGTTCCAACTTCATCCGGTTTAGCGCCGGCTGCAATATCAATATGAAAAGCATTTGTTCCGGTAGAATCTGTGTTCCCTGAAAATATAACCGATTTATCCGGATTGTTTGCATTAATATTAACTGTTCCCTGAGCAAGGATACCACCTCCAAGACCATCTGTAGATTTATTGTTTAAGAAACTTGCCGTCCCGTTAATATTTGTAACTGACTGTGTGGTAGTATATAAAGCCCCTCCGTTGTATTTTGCTTTATTATCAGTAAATACATTTGAATTGTTAAAATCTATTGTTCCATAAAGATTTACAATTGCTCCGCCGCTGTCAAAACCGGTATAATTTCCTGAAAATGTACAGTCCGAAATTTTTGCATCACTTGTAACTATTGCACCGCCAAAACCGCTCTGCGGGTCATTAGGATCCTCAACAATACCAGAGCCATTATTCTCAAAAATACTATTACTTATTGTTAAATTATCATGTATTATTGCTCCTGCAATACTATGTGTAGATTTGTTATTTGAAAATTTAGAATTTGAAATTGTAAGACTTCCGGAGCCAGTTATTGCTCCGCCATCATTTTTGGCTAAATTATTATCAAATAGAGCATTATCTATAACCAATGTACCATTAAAATTATCAATGGCGCCGCCGGAGCCGGTTAATACCTTATTATTTGTAAAAGAGGAGCCTCCTTGAATTGTCACATTACCTGCAGTATAAATAGCGCCTCCGTTTGCAGCATCACTAACAGAATTATTATCAAACACAGTATTATCTATAACGACAGTAGCACTGTTATCTACATATAGACCTACTCCCTGAGACTGTGCAATATTATTTTTTATGTTTGAATCTGTTAAATTTAAGCTTCCTCCACTTATATATGCAGCACCGCCTTTGGAGGAAGCATAATTATTTAAAAAGTCTGAATTGTAAATATCTGCACTACCGCTTGTTATATATAAAGCACTGCCGTTACTTGCAGAGTTATTTAGAAAATCTGTATTTGATACATATAAACTACCGCCGCCCTTATTGTTGATAGCTCCCCCTTCAAAAACATTTTTATAATTTTGGAAATCTGAATCTGTTATTACTAACTTTCCTCCTACATTAGAGAGAAAACTATTTCTATTTGATGATAAATCTCCTGAAAAATGAGTATTATCAACAGTGAAAGTTTGATTATTTACGTTAATTCCGCTGCCTGCTGCATTTGATATAATATTTAAATCCGAAATTTTAGAACTTTTACCAGCACCATCATAAGTAAAAGTATTGCCGTTTAGTACAAAATTATAAAAAGCCTCATTATTACTTCCTGCCAGTTCAAGGCTTACAGCTTCTTTAATTGAAGAGTCTAAAACTATATCTCCATTAATATTAATTTTATGGCTGGAAGACGGATCCGCTTCCGCCTCTGCTATTGCTCTGTGGAAACTTGATATATCATCAGCGTTAAATTCACTCGCTTGTGACGCCTGAGTAATTGATATTATAGATAGTATAACCACTACAGCATTAATTAATATTTGTAACCTCATAATATTATCTCCTCTTATAAAAGCTGATATAAAATAATATTCATCTTTTAAAAAAAAGTATTGTATTACCTAAGAGGCTTTACATATTACTAAATTTTTAATAAGCTGTGATATATATTCGGGTAATAAGTTATAATTTAAGTAATGAAAAAAACATTTTTTATAATATCAATAATTTTTTTATTTATCTGTTTACTTGTAACTTACACAAATACATTAAGCTTTAAACTCCGCAGGTATACATGGCAAAAAGATTACCGTATTGGTATAGCTGTGTTAAAAAATGACAAAATCTGGACAATCGGGACTCAAAAACAACCGTTTCTTAGCGTATTCAAGTATTTTATAGCAGTAGAAGTCCTGAATAAACTAAATAAGCAAAAAATAGATTTAAATACAAAATTAACTATAAAAGAAACCATGATTAATAAAAATCTTTACAGCCCCATGCTGAAAAAGTACAAAAGTTTTCCAATTGGCATAACAATCGCAGAACTTTTAGAGTATACAATTTCAGAAAGCGACAACAATGCCAGCGACATATTGCTTGAATATATAGGCGGAGCAAGGAAACTTGATAAAGTATTAAAAGACACAGGGTTTTCCGGAATTGAAATTTCAGTAAACGAAAAAGAAATGAATTCGGATATAAACAAACAATATTTGAATCAGGCAACACCAAAAGATGTTGCAAAGTACATGAAAACAGTTCGAGAAACAGATATACTCACAGTTGAACATAAAAACTTTTTAGATAAAATTATGGAAAAAACAGTTACGGGAGAAGATAAAATAAAAAAAGGTTTACCTCCAGGAACAGTATTTGGACATAAAACAGGTTCTTCTTCGCGAGATGAAAATACAGGTCTAAAAATTGCGGATAATGATGCCGGATATGTAATTTTACCAAACGGAGAAACATACTATATAGCAGTATTTATATCAAACTCAAAACTCTCTGACAAAGAAAATGCAGAAATAATTGCGAACATATCAAAAACAGTATATAAGCATATAGTTTGTCGTTCAATATATTGTGATTAGTAAAAAACAGCTTCGAAAAAAAATCTCAAACAACAATATATTAAAAAAGCGGGCTACCCCCCGCTTATATTATATATTTACCTGGGTACAACCCGTCCTGGATTTCAACACGTTCCTAAAGTTTCGCTTATCGGACTTTGTCCGAGTAAGCTCAATTTACCCGCTATCCGTATTAACTCACTACGTTCGCGCCCTCCGTCCGCAAATTCGCTGCAACTTTCTCGCGACTTTGCAACAACAAGCGGCTAAAAATAAAAAATCAGCCTTTTACAAAAGCGGCTGAAATTCAATTATATCTTATAAAAAGAAAATACCCTGGATGCGATTCGAACGCATGACCTACCGCTTAGAAGGCGGTTGCTCTATCCAGCTGAGCTACCAGGGCTTGGATCCAGAGGAATTTTCCAGACGTTTGGTTTCTGTGGGGTATCTGTATTCATTCCTCATAGTTTTTATATTAGCATAAACATTTTTTCACGCAAGTCGTTTTTTATTTCTTGCTTTTTATTTTTACAATTGGAATTATTCCGAAAAGCATATATTTCTTTGTATTTGGATAATAATAAAACGTTTTTAATATTGTTACTCCCAAAAACCTGAATTTTTCACGCTTCACCAATTTTAATCCTTCAAGTACAGGCAGATGCTTTTCTTCCGCAAATTCTATCATTTCTTTTTCAGATTCCATTGCATCAGATACGTGTTTTGCAGATTTTGTGGAAACAATTGAATACTCATTCCTACGATAATAATATGCACATTCAGGCACAGTTACAAGCCCATTCAAATAATATAAAATTTTGATTGACCAGCACATATCTTCATAATATCTGCCATATGGAAATGTTATATTTAAATTTTGCAAGCTTGTACGTTTATAAATTTTATTCCATACATAATTATATTTAGGAATTTTTGTAGCCTTTAATTTTTCTACGTTATCTGTTATAAATTGTTCATTTTCAAATTTTAACTTATATTTTGTAATTCTATTACCACATCTGATAATATTTCCACAGGCAACCTCTGCATTATGTTTCTTTGCAGCATTATAAAGCTTTTCATAAAAATTTAAATCAACCCAGTCATCAGAATCAACAAAACCAATGTATTCACCTGTTGCTACATTCAAACCATCATTACGGGCAGCTGAGAGTCCTTCATTATGTTTATCAATAATTTTTATTCTTTCATCATTGAGAGCATATTTCTTGAGTATATCCGGCGAGCTGTCTTTTGAACCATCATTAATACAGATTATTTCAATATCTTTAAGTGTCTGGCTAATTAGAGTTTCCAAGCAGTTTTCAAGATACTTCTCTACATTATACACAGGTACTATTACAGATACCTTTGGAAATCCAGCCATTTATAACCCTTTCTTAATTTTCCATTTACCTTTTGCTATAATAATTTTAGCCTTTATACTTATATAACTATCGTTTCTATTTAATTTATAATACTTCCACCAGCCGGAAGAATATGTTTCATCAATATATTCCTTTAATTCCATCAGCTTATTAAAATATTCCGGCTTAAAATCCTTACTGCATTTGCCATACCAGGATAGCGCTTTTGAAAAATACTTATCTGTAACCTGATTAATATATTTATTACTAAGACGAATTCTGTTAAGAAGTTTTTCTGCAGCATAAAAATTTAGAATAGGAGATACAGATGTTTTGGTATTATCAGCTGTTATAGCACCGACCCTGTTTTTTACGTAATAGTATAAGTTCTCGTCTATGATATACACACTTTTTGCTGCAAGCATAGTGTGCAAATAAAAAATCTGATCCTCACCATCTTTAATTTCCTGGAACTTTATGTTATTTTCATCAACAAAATTTTTACGGTAAAGCTTACACCAGGCAGTTGGCGGAAAACGGAAAAGGTTGTCTTCGTAGTCCTTTAAAGTTAAAATGCTTTCTTTAAATTTTTGGGGAATTCTGTTTACGCTGTACATTCCTTTAGAAATATTATTTCCCTTAACAGAATATGCACCGAAAATAACAGCATCGGCATTAGTTTCGCGAATCTTATCTACAGTTTTTTCAACAAGTTTCTCGTCTATCCAGTCATCAGAATCTACAAACAGCAAATATTCACCAACTGCAGCAGCTATACCGACATGACGTGCAGAAAAAAGACCACCGTTAGGTTTTGTTATAATTTTAATTCTGTCATCTTTATTGGCATATTCGGTCAGAATTTGAAGTGAATTATCAGTAGAACCATCGTTTACACAGATAATTTCAATATCTTTATAGGTTTGAGAAATAACACTGTCAAGACATTTGGATAAATATTTCTCAACATTGTATACCGGAATTATTATCGAAACTTTAGCCATAACAAGTTAATTTTATAATCATAGTTACATAAAGTCAACAAATTGTAATATAATAGCAAAAATTTTTCTTTTTTATTTATAATAGACATAATTTAAAATTATAAGGAGTTTATGAATGAAAATTTCAGGGGTTTGTACAAATTTAGCAGCTCGTTTTAATCCTGTAAAACTAAATCCTCAATATAACATTTATAATCAAACACAGGAATATGACAGATTTGAAGGCAGAAAAAATTTTTATAATACCATATCTTTTACCGGTGTTGACGGAAAAGGAAAAGTAAAACAGCGTGGAATGATGTTCCACATTACAAGCCTTCCTGCAACACGTTCATATTGCGGACAGTTCCTTGATCCGGAAACAGACAAGTTTATAAACTTTCTGTCAGAAGCAAAGCAGACACACTGGATAATGAACCCGCTGTTTGCTCTTGGAAACGATTTATGTCCTTATAATGCGTCCGGAAGATTTAGCAAAAATAAATATCTGGTAAATCTTAATGAGTTAACAAAAGAAAAGTACGGTAAACTTCTAAAGATGTCCGAACTGCCTGATGATGTTACCTCTCCAGTCTTTACGCTTGATATGTTGAAAACACAAAAAGATCCGCGTTTCAAGCTAGCTTTTGAAAGATTTAAAGAGCTGCCTTCATCACATCCAATCAAAGCTGAATATAAGAATTTTGAAAAAGAAAACGGGAAATTATGGCTGGATACATACTCTGCACATTCTGCAATAACCAAGGTATATGGAGATAACTGGAAAGAATGGCCGGATGAATTAAAATCCCTTCCTGAAGATGCAAAAAAGAATAACACTTCATTAAAAAATCAGCTGAAAATATATTTAAGTGAAAATTCACAAGATAAAACATCTTCCAAACAAATACTTGAGGATATTGATTTATATAAATTCGAACAGTTCTTATATGACAAGCAGTTTAATGAATTTAAAGACCAGCTTGCAGCGAAAGGTATAAGATTAATCCTTGACCTTGCAATCGGTGTAAGTCCGAATGGGGTTGATACCTGGGCAAACAAAGGTATATTCCTGATGGATGAAAATAACACACCGACAAAAGTCAGCGGTGCACCGCCGGAAAGTGCTTACCCGTATACACAGGTATGGGGGCATGCTTTATATAACTATGACTCACCGGAGTTTTGGGATTATCAGGAAAATTCGTTAAGAAAACTCCTGCGTGAAGGTGACCTTAGGCTGGACCACTTTGCCGGCTACATCAATCGTGCAGAAATTCCGACCAGTTATACAACCGAAGACGGAAGAATTCTTAAAGGAGATGAAATATTCAAACCAAAAGAACAGGGAGGAATGGGAAAAGATTTCTTTGAACCGGATTGGATTGTAAGAATTGATAAAAAACACAATTCACGCGGAGAAAATATGTTTGAACTATTCAAACGCGTGGCAAAAGATGAAGGTCTTGTTCCTGAAGATTGTTATATACTGGAAGATTTCGGACCGCTTGCAGAAACAGAAGCTTATAAACAATTCAGGGAAAAATACGGCAAAAACTTTATCAGCCAGAGAGTTCCTGTTGCAATGGGCATAGGTGAAAGTATTGAAAAAGCGCACGAAAAAAATTCAAGCTCTCCGGAAGCAATAAAACTGCAAAAAAATATTGCACTGTTAACAGGAAACCATGACCTGCCGCCGTTAAAAGATTATATTGACAAACTTCTGGACGAAAACCCTGAAGAATTTGGTGACGGGAAAAATTCTCCGGCACTTTTTAGAGATTTCTGTAAAGAGGAATTAAAACTCTCAGAAGATGAAATGAAAGATCGTGACCTGATAGCAAAAGAGGTCATGAAATGGTACTACACGCGGGATGCCAAACAGGTTCAGACAACATTGCAGGATGCTCTGGGACTTTACTACCGTCCGAATATTCCCGGTTTCTGGAATGGTATGCAGGATAAATACCTTATGAAAACTACACCGGAAGCACTTCTTCCATTTTGGAGCAGAGTATTCCCTAAAGGATTTCTGGAAAGAACAGATAAAAGCGGTATAAATCCGGGTTATAAAGACCTTGCAGACAATTTCATAAAGATGATGAACGAACTCTTTAGTAATAATAAAATTGACAAAAATTAAATAATTTTATAATCATAACAAAGTCAAGAATTTGTAATATTATTAGGTTCTTTGTTATATTTCATTGACATAAATAAGTTATAAAAAATCTGAGTTAAGGTGCGATCTTTCTCCATAGCATCATTAAGTTCCCTAATCATGCATTCATTTGAGAGTGGTCTAAAATAGTAAAATTCCCAGATATTAACCTGTAAAGTCAATGCAAGTTTTTGTAGAGTTTCAACAGAAGGCGCAAATTTGCCTGTTTCAATATAACTCAAACTTGGCGGTTCAATGCCAACAAGTTCAGCAAGCTGTTCCTGCGTATAGCCTTTTGCCTTCCTGATAGCTTTTATTCTGCTTCCAATCTCTTTTTTTATATCCATTAATTTGCTCCAGTTTTTTTATTATTTAATAAATTTAAAGAGCAAAACATAAAGTTTTTATTTAAAATTATATTGTTTTTTAAGGTTAAACATGATATTATATAAATAGATACTTTAAATTTTGGAGGGAATATAATGTTAAAGATGAAATTAAAAGGATTTACATATACCGGAAGCCTTGATGTAGAAATAGCAAGTTTCAGCCAAAAAGCGTTTACCCTTGCAGAAGTTCTTATAACCCTTGGTATTATCGGTGTGGTTGCTGCAATGACTCTCCCGACAGTTATTAATAACACAAAGAATAAAGAGCTTGAAACCGCTTTTAAAAAGACATATTCACAACTCGGACAAGCAATACAGAGTATCTTCTTACAAGAATACGGAGGCAGCGGATTTAATATCGGAACCACATCCGATATGAAGGGCGAGTTTACAAAATTTATAAACTATATGCAAAAGCAATATAAACAGTCCTCAATTTGCATTGATGGTCAGAAAAACTGTCCGCTGTCAATATTTCCACTAAAAAACTACTCAGGAACAGATGGTACAACTTTCATAATGAACAATTACAAAAGTTATAATGCGAAATCTGCTAACGCAGGCGGATATTGCAATGATGGAATTATGTCAATAACAGACGGGAGTTTTATCTTCTTTGATACGAGTGACAGCAGTCAGGATACAGCCGGAAAATTCTTTATCTGTATTGACGTAAACGGCTGGAAAAAACGCCCTAACAGATTTGGACATGATTTCTTTATGTTTGAAATTAATCAGAATACAGGCAAACTTCTTCCAATGGGCGTGGAAGGTTCTATATTTCCTGAAGATGAATACTGTTCTGACACCAGTACTTCAGTTAAAAACGGACTTGGCTGCACAGCAAAAGCTCTAACCGAAAAGGATTATTTCAACAATCTGCCTAAATAAATTTTCTTTGCATAACATCTTTGTTTAATATATTATTTTATCAGATATATTAAATGAAAGAGGAAAAAGAATTATGCTAACCGGAAATGAAATAAGAAAGTTATATTTAGATTATTTTAAAAATAAACACCAGCATACTGTTGTTGAAAGCTCAAGCCTTGTGCCTGATAACCCGACAGTATTGTTGACAACAGCAGGAATGCTTCAATTTTTGCCTATATTTTTGGGAATTGTTAAATCCCCGTACGACCCTGCACGTGCAACTTCCTGCCAGAAATGCGCAAGAGCCGGCGGAAAAGATTCGGATATAGAAAATGTAGGCCGCACTCCGCGCCACCACACTTTCTTTGAAATGTTAGGCAACTTCTCTTTCGGTGATTATTATAAAAAAGAAATTATTCCATGGGCGTGGGAATTTGTTACAGAAGTTCTCAAACTGGATAAAGACCGCCTGTGGATAACAATTTTTGAAACAGACGATGAAGCTTACGAAATCTGGAGAAGCGTAGGCGTTCCGGCTGAAAGAATTAAGAGAAAAGGTAAAAAAGATAACTTCTGGGGACCTCCTGGAGCGTCAGGTTCCTGCGGTCCTTGTTCTGAAATTCATTACGACTTGGGTGAACAATACAAATGCGATGACCCGAATTGCGGAATTGATACCTGTGAATGCGACAGATGGGTTGAGATTTGGAACCTTGTGTTTACAGAACTCTATCAGGATGAAGAAGGCAACCAGTCCCCTTTAGAAAGCAAAAACGTTGATACTGGAATGGGATTGGAACGTATTACAATGGTTTGTCAGGGGGTTGCTTCCACATTTGAAACAGACCTTTTAAAACCTATTCTGGATAAAGTTTCAGAAATGAGCGGAGTACCTTACAAAAAATCAGAAAAAACCGACGTGTCACTGAGAATTATCACAGACCACGCAAGATGTGTTTCATTCCTGATTTCTGACGGTGTAATTCCGGGCAACGAAGGCAGAAGCTATGTACTCAGAATGATTTTACGCCGTGCATTACGCCATGGTAAAATCCTTGGTATGGATTTGCCGTTCCTCTACAAACTTGTTGATGTTGTTGTAGAAAATTACGGCGAAGCTTATCCTGATTTGATTAAAAATAAACAAAAGATTATTGACACAATCAAAAAAGAAGAAGAAAGATTTGCAAAAACACTCGACCGCGGTTATAAAATGCTCGATGAATTCATTGCAGATAAAAAAGATATTGACGGAGAAAGCGCATTCAAATTATACGATACATTCGGTTTCCCGCTTGAGCTTACAAAAGAAATTGCAGAAGAAAACGGTCTGAAAGTTGATGAAGACGGTTACAAAAAAGCCATGCAGGAGCAAAAAGACCGCGCAAAAGCAGCAACTGCAAAAATCAGTGTTACAGGCGATATGAAATACGCAAAACTTGAAGATGAAGTAGGCTCAACAGAATTCGTCGGCTATGAGAAGAATGAAGCTGATGCAAAAATTCTTGCCACAATTGAAGGCGAAGGCTACGTTGATATTGTACTTGATAAAACACCTTTCTACGCAGAATGCGGCGGTCAGGTAGGCGACTGCGGATATATCGAAAATGATAACCTTAAAGCTGAAGTTTTAACTACATTCAAAGTGAACAACCTCTTTGTACACCGTTCAAAAGTTATCAACGGTGAAATTACAATAGGCGAAACAGTTAAGGCAAAAATAGATCTTCCGCGCCGTGAAGAAATCAGACTTCACCACACATCAGCCCACTTATTGCAGGCTGCATTGATTAAGGTTCTCGGAGATGAAGTTCATCAGGCAGGCTCTCAGGTTGAACCTGACAGAATGCGTTTTGACTTCACATTCTCACGCGCAATGACACCGGATGAAATTTTCAAAGTTGAAGAAATCCTTAACAACTGGGTTGCAAAAGGTCTGAACGTTCATACTGATGTTATGGATATTGAACAGGCAAAACTCACCGGCGCAACTGCATTATTCGGCGAAAAATACGACGAAGTTGTAAGGGTTGTTTCAATCGGGAACGAAACCTGCATATCAAAAGAATTCTGCGCAGGTACACACGCAAGAAATACCCGTGACCTCAGACTTATCAAAATCGTTTCAGAAGGTGCAATAGCCGCAGGTACAAGACGTATTGAAGTAGTAGTTTCAAAAGCTGCATTTGAATTTATGAATGCAAAAGTCAGAGAAATGGATAAGCTTTCCCTGATGTTCAAAACACACTACAACGAAATTGTTGAACGTGTCGAAAAACTTCAGGAAGAAAACAAAGAGCTTCAAAAAGAACTGGCTTCCGCTAAGGAAGAAAATGCACGTGCAAAATTTGCAACATTCCTTTCGAAGGCAGAGGACATTGACGGCGGAAAATTGTTCATTTCAAAAATTGAAAATATTGACGGAAATGCTCTAAAAACCGGAATTGAATTTATGTCGCAGAAACTCGGCGAAAGCATTATTGTTCTTGCATCAGAAAGAACTGTTGCAGTAAAAGTATCTGATGATTTTGTTAAAAAGGGCGTAAACGCCGGTAAAATCGTTGGTGAAATTGCAAGAGCAACAGGCGCTAACGGAGGCGGCAGACCAAACTTTGCACAAGGCGGAGTAAAAGATGCGTCAAAGCTAAATGAAATTCTCGAAAAAGTTGAAAGTGATTTAAAACATTATCAACTCGTTTAGAGAAGCTATATTAAAAACTTTACATAAACGGTCAAGCTGATTGAAAGAAATTTTTTCCGCCTGACCGTTTTCTAATTCAAAAGCAGATCTCCGCTGCTTACGCCCCGCCTACGCGAGCCGTGCGCAGCTGCGCTGTCTAATAAGCCACTCTAAAATTCTGCTCACGTTCCTTATCGCAGAATTTTTTCGGACATTGCAAAATCCAAGCCGGTTCTGAATTTATCATTAATGCAAGCTGTTCAACTGACAGACCGCGCCTGAGCCTGAGGTTGCGCAAATTTTCACCGGTCTTTTTCATTTTTTCTTCATAATTGTGCATTGCCGTTAGCCTTTACAAGTTGCGTTATAAAAAATACTTTTGCGTCATATATAACGTATATTATATATTATTTTTACACTTGTGTCAAATTAAGTATAATTTTTAATATGGAAATAAATACCGATATAAAAACTAAACTAAAAATTTTGATGGCGCTCAGGCAAATGTCACTGCAGGATTTAGCTTGTAAGCTGACCGAAGCCACCGGAAGACCATACAGCCGCCACAAAATTTATGGTAAGATAAAAAGGGATACAATTTCATTCACAGAAATTGAAACTATCGCAAAAATTTTAGGTTACAGAATAGAATTTGTAGAAGAGAAGTTATGACAGTATTGAAAATAGAACGATTGGCACACAACAGGTTTGTACCTGAATATAAAACAGAAGGCGCGGCTGGTATGGACTTATGCGCAGCAATTTCTGAGCCGATTACTTTAAAACCGCTGGAAAGAGCATTGGTGCCTACCGGATTGAAAATAGAACTTGAACATGGGTATGAGGCGCAGGTGCGCCCCCGCTCAGGACTTTCAATAAAGCATGGTATAACTCTAATCAATTGTGTTGGAACTATTGATGAGGATTATCGCGGAGAAGTCTGTATTCCTGTCGTAAACCTCTCGAACGAAACTTACACAATCCAGCCGGATGAAAGAATTGCTCAAATGATTATAGCAAAAGTTGAACAGGCTGAAATTGAAGTCGTTACAGAACTCACAGAAACCCTCAGAGGGGCTGGCGGATTTGGTTCTACAGGTAAATAATTAATTTTTATTACTTATTTCAGATAACCGGGCAATTTTATTTTATCAGGGTTTTTACATATAATAACCTTAAACAAGGAGAATTATATGGCTGTAAACCGTATCGAAAATAACAATTCGCAAGGCAAATTTGTCCGGACCTCAATTGCCGGCGGGTTCATTGCCGGCGGGGCAGCAGGTTATCTGAAATCGGTTATTAAAAACGGTGAACCGTCTGACAGTTTTATAAAGGAAATCTCCTACACTCTTAAGAATGAAGATAACAAGCATATTATAAAAACCGGAGAAATTCTTGATGCCCTGGATAATTTACCAGACGAAGAACTAACCCCGGCAGAACTTGCACAAGCAAGCTCAGCGGGTATAAATCCGGCTGAAACAGCCTCTAAAAAAGCTGCTTTTGCAAAAGAAGAAATTATAGATTTTATTACAATGCACTCAGATGAGATTGGAATAATTCCGCAGGAAAATCAGACACTTGAAGAGGCAGTAGAGAACTTTATCGGCAGCAAAAATGTTAAGGAAATAAAAGATGCTGTTGAAAAAGAAATGTCAGACCAAATAACTAACCGTCCGACAATGGATTATGACGAACTGGCGAAAGATTATTTTAATAACGTTTACGACAAAACAGCAAAAAAATATAAATCAGTTAGTGATGAATTACCAAAAGAACAGATAGAGTTTATTAAAAAAGCTGCAAGAAACACTAAATTAAAAACAGGTGCTCTTTACGGAGTTGTAACCGCAGCAGCAGCCGGTGTTCTTACTTTTATAGCAACATCTCTGACGAAAAAGAAATCTAATCTTTAAGTTTTGGAGAAAAAACTGAAATCTTTTTCAGGCTTTCTACATCAAAATTAGTTTTTATAAGATTATCAAAAAGGTTTTCCGGTTTTTCAGCAGATTTCTGCGGCTGCCAGTAGTCTTTGTCCAGCTGCGGTAAACCTTTGGGATTAGATATGTCACTATTAAAATCTACCATTTTAATATTCCTTATCTTTGAATTATATAACGGTCATCAAAAGAAAAACTTTAGCTAATAACGGAAGATTTTTTACAATATTTAACATGTAAAAATTTAATCTCTCTTTATGTTTAATAGCATTTCGTTTGGAATAAATAAGTCACTTACCCCTCCTGCTGCTATAACAAATACAAACTCAAGGCTTTCTCCAACATCAATATCCAAACAGTTGAAAGGCACTCTTAAATCAATTACTTTATCAAAGACAGCAAGAATTTCTTTTGAATTCTGTACTGACCAAAGATTGTTAGGAATAGCTTTAATTAGTCTTATTAAACGCAGACGTCCGTCAGCAACGGTAATCTGGAGCTCATTATGAAATTTCTCCTTTGATACAGGCAGAATATTCTCGGTCTTGTTTATAAGTCTTATCGGAGAAAGAGAATGTTTACGTTTGGAACTTCTTGTATAAACATACATCTGGTATGTATTCTTAAGCAGTTCCGGATTACTCTGCATAAATTCACTGATATAAAAGCGCAGATATAAATTATCCTTATCATAGCCAAAACAGATTCTGTCAAAGAATTTATTTTCCTTTATCACAGGACCATCCGGAATACCGATACATCCTGCATTCAGCCAGGAATCATCATTTTGTCTGTCAATGCCGTCCAGGGAAGGATTTATTTCGCCCTTAGGATAGCGGGATGGTTTGGTTATTGCCGACAGAAGCGGAATATCAAGATAATCCGGAGTTTCAATGCCAAGATAAATATAAATATTTTTTAAATGTTCTCTGAAAATATAATCGAAAATATTGTCGCGTCCGGAATCATTCGGAGCACCATACCACCAGAACCAGTCGCTGCCCTCGCAGATAAAGAGTTCTCTCCTTGCAAGCTCAATATTCGGATTGTAAGGGTTCTTCTTAACATAATCAGAAAAATCATCCCGCACCTGTTTTAAATAATTCCAGGCAAGATTTTTCATCGGTTCATCAATCCAGAGCTTAAAATTCCGGTTAATCCATGAGCCTGAAACAATTTTATTCAAAGGTTTGACAGCTTTGTCATTTTCAATGTAATCACTTAATAAAACAGTTTCCAGCGAGTCATCCTCATCAATCAGCTCGTATAAAGTTTTCAGGAATGTAATACCATCCTGCGGATAATTTTCCCAGCAATTTTCTCCGTCCATTGCAATTGTAAGAAGGTGATTTTCGTCAGGCGATGTCAAAAGTTTGCTCTGCATAACCTTTATACGGTCATACAAATCATTTGCCGCAAGCTTTGAGTCGTAATTTGGATATTCAAAACCTATCAAGTTTGATACAAGAGAATCTCTGAAAACCATCTTTAAGCCGTTTTTATATTCGTAGGTTTTCAAAAGATGATAAGGTTCTTCCAGATACCCTTTAAAATCGCGTACAAATTCAAAATTAATAGAATCTGCAAGAATACCGTCATCGGAAATAGTCCATTCAATACCCAAATCTTTAAATAAATCCAATTCTTTCGGGCTGACGCAATGCTCAGAAGGCCAGATACCGCGAGGACGCACGCCGGTTAATTCTTCTATACGGTTCAGAGCGTTTATTGTCTGCATTTTTGCATCAAGCGGCATCTTTAAATTGGCAGGAAGCCCATCTGTGTTAGAAACTTTTATACTTTTAATATCAAGCAGTATCGGAAGTATAGGATGGTAATATGGGCTTGTGGTAATTTCAATTTTTCCCTCTGATGCATATTTTCTATATGCCGGAATAATTCTTCTGATAATATCCCTTTGAATTTCAATAATTTTGCATCTGTCTTCAAAAGTATAGCCTTTACCTTTTTTAAACAGTTTTTTTAATTCAATATATTCATTCTTATAAACCGGATCAAACCATGCAAGGTTAAACAAAGCCATCAGATCGGAGTATTCTTGTTCCGTAAACGCAGTAATATCAGCCTCAGCCATCTGCTGCCGTTTCTGGAATAATCTGTTGTACTCCTCATATGGAAAAATCATAGTCTGGTAATTTGAATCAAAAAAATTATTTAAAATAAACTCTTTATCATCAGAGTTTAAATCTTCCACCGGAGTAACAGTAAGCCTTGAATGCAAATCATGCAGCCCTTTTTCGCCATAGTCAATAAACGCATCCAAAAGCACAGGCACAACATTAAAATTCAGCTTAATATTTTTAAAATTGTCAAGGATAGTAACCATATCAAGGTAATCTTTGACAGCATGAAGCCTCACCCATGGCATAAGATAATCACCTTCGGGCGATAGCTGGTAAACAGGCTGGTGCATATGCCAGTAGAATGCTATAGAAACTTTTTTATTTTGACTCATCATGGAAAAATTTCTTAACTCCGATTACACAAAAATTATACCATTGAAATGGCAAAATTAAAACATTATAACTTTTCTTAAATTACTCCAGTATACCTTTTGCAAATTTATATAAAATTTTTAGTTTTTTATCTTCAAGGATGCGGATAATATTAATAACGTTATTTTCCAGTTCTTCCCGTGAAACTTCATTATCAAAACAGAACAACTCTGAATAATCTGTATTTAAAGCACTGGCCAGCCTTTCAATTAAATCACAGGATGGAAAGCTCTTGGCATTTTCAATGTAAGATATATAACGAAAATCAACTCCGACAGCTTCTGCAAGCTGTTCTTGAGTTAATCTTCTTGATTTTCTTATATTTTTAAGATTAGTTGCAAATTTTTGTTTAAACATTTTTCCTACTCATATTAAGTCTATAGATAAATGAACAAATGTTTACAAATTAATATATTGAATTATATTGACATTTTTCTAATTAATATATAGAATTTCTTATTAGTATACTAGAACAACATAGTAAAATCCTTTTATAAAGAGTATGATAAAATGGTATTTTTTAAATACAAACGAACTTTAGGGCGTATAGATTTTGAAATTTTTGGTACAAAATTTACCCATATACTTCGTAATAAAAATGTCAACCGTTATATTAGTTTAGGCTCAAATTGTTTTGTCCGCATGGTATTTACCAGATATGGTATAAAACCAAAGAAAAAATATGGAGAACTTAGTTTCCCTTTTGATTTATGTATAACCCCGATTGCTTCTCTTGCAGAATTATTAGAAAATGATTTTAAAGGCATAACAGACAATGTTACCTGGGTAGAAAATGATATATATAAAACCTGGGTTAATAAAAAATATTCATTGGAATTTGTACATGACGGCGAACTTAGTTTAGAAGAATTAAAAATACGCTATGACAAACGTATAGAGAATTTTAAAAATATTTCCCAAAATGCCAAAACAGTAAAATATGTAATGGCTTGTTTTAATAGAAATTGTTCGGAAGAATATTTAAACAGAATTTACAACGCGCTAACAAAATTCAGAAAAGGCAAAAAAGTTGAGTTTATTGTCCTAAGCTTTGTAGAACAAGAGATGGAACAAATATTTAAAAATATTAATCCTAATATTATGTATATAGAATATGCAGTTGGAGATGTAGACAAATTTGGTGCAGAATGGTTCAGAAATAGTTGCACTAATATAGACAAAAATCTTTTAATAAAAATCGCAAAAGACGTAAATTAATATAGAAAATAACCAAAAGAGCATGTTTGTAGTACAATGTTGGCGTGGAGTATTACTCAAGATAAGGAAGAGAAAATATGAAAAAACTTTCACCATTACAAATCGAAAGACTAAAGTATCAGCCAAAACTTCCTGAATGTCTTGCAAAAGGCATTAATACACTGGAATTGGTTGAAGGTTCTGCGACTCAATCAGTAAGAGATCAGGAACAGATTAAAGAATTATTCAAAAATACTTATGGCAAACCTGTCGTAACTTTTAAAAACTCAATTTCTATGACAGCATCAGAACAAAAAAATGTAGGCGTAATCCTTTCAGGCGGACAGGCACCTGGCGGTCACAACGTAATCGCAGGGTTATATGATGCTTTGAAACAAGCAAATTCATCTAATAAATTATACGGCTTCCTCGGAGGTCCTTCAGGTATAATTGACGGAAAATATATTGAATTCACTGATGAATTTATGGATGAATACAGAAACACAGGCGGCTTTGACATTATAGGTTCCGGCAGAACTAAGCTTGAAACAGAAGACCAGTTCCAAAAATCACTTGCTGTTTGTAAAAAATTAGGCATCACAGCAGTTGTAATTATCGGCGGTGATGATTCAAATACAAACGCTGCACTTCTTGCAGAATGGTTTGTTAAAAATAACACCGGTATTCAGGTTATCGGATGCCCTAAAACAATTGACGGCGACCTGAAAAATGACCAGATTGAAATTTCATTCGGCTTTGATACAGCAACTAAAACCTACGCTGAATTAATCGGAAACATCCAGCGTGATGCAAATTCAGCAAAAAAATACTGGCACTTTGTAAAAATTATGGGCAGAAGTGCATCCCACGTTGCGCTTGAAGCTGCTTTACAAACCCAGCCAAACATTACTTTGATTTCTGAAGAAGTTGAAGAAAAGAAAATGTCTTTGGAAAGCATTATTAACTATATGACAGAAATTATTGTAAAACGTGCTGACAAAGGCAAAAATTTCGGTATTGCAATTATTCCGGAAGGTTTGATTGAATTTATTCCGGAAATGAAATCAATGATTGCAAACCTTAACGACATAATGGCATCTTTAGAAACTGATCCGGATTTTGTAAATGCAACAACAATACGCGATAAATTTGAAATTGTAGAAAACAGACTTGAACATGCAAATGCAAAAGTATACAATTCACTTCCTGCATTAATCAAAGGACAGCTTCTTGCAGACCGCGATCCTCATGGAAACGTTCAGGTTTCAAAAATCGAAACAGAAAAACTGTTAATTGAAATGATTCAAACAAGACTTGATGAATTGAAATCACAGGGTGACTATATCGGCAAATTCTCTGCACAGTCACACTTCTTCGGTTATGAAGGCAGATGTGCATTCCCGTCAAACTTTGATGCAGATTACTGTTATTCACTCGGATATAACGCATTTGCATTAATCAACTTCGGTTTGACAGGCTACTTATCATCAGTAAGAAACTTAACAGCACCTGCTGCAGAATGGGTTGCAGGCGGTATTCCTCTTACAATGATGATGAATATGGAAAAACGCCATGGCGAAATGAAACCGGTTATTCAAAAAGCGCTTGTAAAATTAGACGGACCGGTATTCAAACAGTTGGAAGCAAACAGAGAAGACTGGGCAATTAATGACAGATACCTCTTCCCTGGAGCTATTCAATACTTCGGACCATCTTGTGTATGCGATGTAACAACCTGCACACTACAGCTGGAAAGAAGCAAAGAACTGGTAAACGCTTAATTTACTATTAAAAATATAAAAAGACCGTCCATTAAAAAGACGGTCTTTTTAGTTAATAATATTTCCGGTTTTATCAAAAAACAATCCAATATTATGAAAATTGCAACAGTTCAAAAGCAGATCTCCGCTGCTTACGCCCCGCCTACGCGAGCCGTGTGCAGCTGCGCTGTCTAATAAGCCACTCTAAAATTCTACTGATGTTCCTTATCGCAGAATTTTTTCGGACAGACAAATTGTATACCTGATTTTCAGCTAACAACTTCTTATAAAAGCCGCGAAACAAAAAGATTATTGCAAAAGGTTCTCAAGAATTTTTGCATTATCAATAGCTTTTCTGGATTGGCTTACCGTTACTTTTCGCATATATGTGCGGAGAGCCTCGCGGATTAGTTCACTCCTGGTTCTCTGCTCATTGCTTGCCAGACCATCTACTTTGCTTAAAAACTCATCGGGCATTGTGACTAAAATTTTTGCCATTTTCTAACCCTCCATACTACCACTCCATACAAACAGTTTAACATATCTTTTTAATTTACGCAATATATAGTCCGCAGGATTAGTCGAGGCAGACTATAGACAAGTTTTATCTATTTGAAATATTATGAATTGTGTTAGATGAAGAAAGGAGTTTTTCAATGGAAGAACATCACACTACAGATTGTTTTTTATGCGGTCATCCTGTTTTAAAACATATCCTCGTTGGACTTTTAGTTTTCTTTGGTGCTTTTGCCGCATTTTACGTTGTAACTGACTGGCATTATAAAAGAATGCTTGATCCTATTGTTCAGATGAAAAAAATGGACAGAATGATGATGAGAGAACAACGACAGGCAGAAAGAATGTTTGAAAATCAGGCAATGAAAGATTTCCGTTTTGAACAGAAAACAGAACGCTTTATCAGAGCTGAAAAAGACAACAAGAATTACAAAATCATCATTGACTTAAAACCATTTGATAATGATGAAAAAAATGTTGAAGTTACCACTAACGGAAATGTTTTAACAGTAACTGCTGCCGGCGCCGTTAAAAAACATGGAAAAGAACATATTCTGAGAGTTTCACAGAGCTACTCTTTTAATGATGATGTTGATTTAAGCAGAATGACAAAAATCAGAGAAGGTAATGAATACATAATCTTTATTCCTGTAGACTAAAAAGTTAATCTCGCATACGTACACCAAAACAAAAAGCCTGGTTTTGTAAAAAGTCAGGTCTTTTTGTGTTAATATCTGTTTATGAAAAGAATTTTAATTACAGACGACTCTCCAAACTGGGTAAGATACCATGAAAGCGCATTATTAGCTATCTTCTGGGAGGACAGTGCTATAATAGATAAAGCATATTCAGCAAGAGAAGGGAACGACAAAATAACATCATCAATTGATGAGCCGTACGATATAATTTTTACTGATATGCAGATGGAAACTGATTTTCTGCCATTTTATGCCGGAGAGTGGCTCATAAAACAAATACAACTTTTTAAAGAATACAAAAATACAAAGATAATAATAATTTCTGCAACCGGCAATATACGCCAGATTGCAGAAAAATACAAGGTTGATTTTATCCCGAAATATATGTGCAAAAGTATTGATGCTTATAAAAAAGTTTTGGAATAATTATTATTTACAGCTCTTCTTGCCATTCCAATCCAAATCATCACAATACCAGTAATCCAGATTTTCATTCATCAGAACCCAGGCAGAACAGCCCATGCCATGAGCATAATTTGTATCATCACTGGTTTTATTTCTGTCACAGTATTTTTTGAAAGTTACAACCGTATCACTTTCGCTTCCCATAGGAAAAACACCCTGTTTAGTTACATAAAAAGCAAAAATATCTTTACCATACTCATTCGGCTTGTCATTACCATTCAAATCAACAGCAAACCTTCCGCATACATTTTGAAGAGGCTTTGAGGAGCCGTATTTTGTGGTACATTCTCCATCCCAAATTCTGAATATTACAGTTGACCCATCATTTAAACGGACAGCTGCATAATAATCAGTATTAGAAAACATTTCCGAACAATTTATAGCAACATCTGAATTACTCATATTAATGCAGTTTCTCATTACTTTCATATATTTAGCAAAATTCTGCGCCATAATTTTGTGGCTCTCAGGTTCATACATACCCCCAGCACCCCATGTATCAGGCGTACCATTTTCATTTACAGCCATTAAATATGCTTGTGAGAGTACCGAATAAACCTTTTTTAATTTAGAAACAGTCTGCTTATCCTGAGTTTTTTGAGTGATAGTTGGAAGCGTCATAGCAGCTACAACGCCTATTATCCCCAGAGTTATCAACACCTCGGCTAACGTAAAACCTCGTTTAATGGTTCTTTTTCCGGCGGCGCGAAATGGCTCAGTGCCGGCACCAATACCGGTTATGGAGCTTAAATTACTTTGCCCCCCCCCCGGAAAGTCTTGCTATTAC
>CDZN01014056.1_pt1 | contig 60579 bp, 50 predicted proteins | sample 557701 | NCBI WGS metagenome assembly CDZN01 (sample SAMEA3182089, study PRJEB8094) | gut metagenome | biome: human; feature: gut; material: Stool; isolation source: human stools | place: Canada | collected 2013-02-04 | reverse complement strand
AAATGCCAGCCTGTTTTCTTTACCATATTGCCGGCCTAATGAAATCCATTTCTTGTCCCAATAGAATAATTCATATAATTCTCCGGTGACGATTCTGTTGTCGTCGCTCCTTGGGTAAAACTCGACCTTTTCGATTTCACGAGGTTGGCTGAGGTCGAAAACGATATATTGGCGTTTCTCTGATTTATCAGGTTGATAAAACGAGACCCTGTCTCCATCCATTGCGTTTTCGAGTTTATTGTCACTTATTCCTTTTGTTCCTGTCAGCTTCCCTTCCAACTGTTGCCGGTTTTTTCCGAAAATCTTTATTTCTGCAATGGAATAAGCATCTTGGAAAGCCGGAGTGTTTTGAAAATCGCAAACCAAATAGCGGTATTTCTTGTTTGTCGGGATTTTGAAACTGTCTTCATAAAAAGGTAGTTTCTCAATCGTATATACATTCAGACTGTCTGACAAATCTTTCTTGTTGCAAACGGAAAAACGGGTTCCGACCGTTCCGGCGGCTTGCAATGCAGTGTGTAGGCGGTATGGAGTTTTTGAGTAGAATGTTGCAGATATTTCCTTTTTGTCTGCTTCTTCAGAAAAACATTTTAATTCTCCATTCTCTTTGAGAATAAAAGCATTTCCTGCCGGGATGATTGCCCCGTTTTCGTAGTAAGCCGGCAGATAAAGCACATTCACACCGACTTTAGTAAATAAGGCCTGTTTTTTTCTAGGGATGCTCCAACCTACCGGAATCCAATTATTATCGTCATAACAGCATAAATAGACATATTCTTTTTTGTGTTTGTTGTCCCATAGGGGAACTTCGATGTCTTTGCACACGATGTATTTATCCGTAATGTCCTCTATTCCCGGGTTCCTGAAGAAATCGGGAATTTCTTCTTTTGCTCTGAGTGCCAAACAGTTTTGTTGTATCTCATAATTAATCCTGTACACCTTTGGAATCGTTCTACAGTATTGTATGGAAACATGGGGGAGTGTATCTTTTACTGTCGGGCTGTAGGTGTTTTTCCAGAATATATTGTCGACCAGTATATCACTATCTGAAATGTATGGCCGTTGGGTATTATCGTACAATTTCTCAATGTGTTCATCTCCGATTATTTCCGTCCAAAAATGGGGAGAATTGGCATTACCCCAGTTGGGAAAAGTATTTAAAGCTGCCGGAATACCGTTTGCCCGTAATGCAGCGATTTTATAGATATTTGCTTCCAGGCAGGTCCCGATCTGTGCTTTTGCAAGGTTTTCAAAGGTGGTGGGAAGCAATCCTTTATGCTTTTGTGAAAAAAGTACCCAGTTTTGAACGAATGTCTTATCTATGTCCTCAGCAATGATTTTGCCGATTTCTTTATATGATTTATGGCAAACGGAGTCTCTTAATGTCGCATATTTCTGTTCAAAGAAATCCGCAGCTTGTTCCCAATAACAGTTGTTTGTCGTGTAAGGGAGGATGTATTTACAAAATGTGTCAAAGTCAATGTCTTTACACCACGGATATTGTTGCCATATATGGAAGCAATAGTTGATGTGGCGGATTAGAAAATCAGCGGATATATGCTGAAGATCTGACAGATATCGAGGATGTGATTCAGCATAGGGATATAGTTGCTTGATACTATCGCAAATTATATATTGGATGTCGTTTTTGTATCGTCCTTGAGTATTGAAATATATGATAAAGGAATTGAAATATAATTGAGATTTTTCAATAGACTTACTGTCAACAGTTTGTTTTCCAATCATATTGTTGATAAGGAAAAGGGACATTGTTGATTTCTTTTTATTATTTTGATAATGTCTCTGTATACTTTCCAATTCTTTTGCGTTCTTGTCTGCAAGTTCTAATGCATATTCGAAATACTTGTTCTCTGAGTAGGAACAAGAGGATAAAAAAATGGCCAGATATGAAAGAATTCGAGTATGCATATGTTTTTGTTGTTTACTTTATATTTATTGAGGATAAATCAAATGAATACAGATTGAAGTCATCTTTCCACCCCAAAGCAATTAACTTCTGATTATCATCGGTTACACAAAGGTTGAATAACTTTACGTCGGAAACCAAGCGGCAAATACGTTCTCCATCCCAATTATAGATGAAAATATCATTTGTAAGTTTTGCATTCATCATTCCTTCATTATTATGTACCTCTAATTTTTTTCCAGAGTATAATGCATAAATATATTTGTCAGTTGCATAAATATCCGTATATCCAATGATATTCTCCTTTCCGTGCCTGATGCTATTGTATCCTGGGCGACTATCATTTATGTACACAGGGTATATGTCATGATAACTTTTTATCAGTTGGGGAGTTGTATCTATTTGATACAATTCGAATATAGCTCCGGATGAACAAACGGTTGCAAATCTGTTCATACTTGGGTTACAAACCATATAGTCTTGGTATGCAAGCACTCTGCTTTTTATTTCAGATTCATTTTTGTCGTTGGGGAAACTTCCGAATGATTTTATATATTCTCCTTTACTATTCAGTATGGCGTATCTTTTATCATCATTTTCGTCTCTGTTCATTAGTCCAGATATAATATATTTATCATTTATCTGTATAGCAGCTAATGGCATCTGCTGTAAATTTAGTATATTAGATGTATTTCCGTTTAAATCTTTTGTAATGATCTGTTTTTTTTGGATATCTAACATCTTTAGTTTTTCACTATTTGCTTTTTGCATTAAGCGAAGCATAATATATTCATCCGGACCAGAACCGATTTGAGCTAAAGAGCGAATACTGTCTTTTGTATAATATATTTGGTCTAATAAAGATTCTCCCATATAATTTTCTTTGATAAGGAGTTGTTGATTTTCAAATGGAATTATTCTGCCAAATGAGTTTATTTTATAAGTATCTACATTTAATTTGTTTGATTCTATATTAAACACCTTCTTGAAATATTCTTTAGGTTCTTTTTCTTTATGGCTACAAGAAATAGTAAATATAATTGCAAATATGAATATTTTAGAACTTATAGTTTTCATGTGTCAGATAATTAGGAGCAAGGAGTTCTGAGAACTCCTTGTAAAGTTAATAATGAATTATTTGTAACCTGGAATGACTGTGTGACCTAAATCATCATTAATTTCGTAACATGTTTGAGAAGTCATGATACAAGGTACACCAACTTCTATTTCAGGATCAGCTAGAGCTTCGACATTTTCCAATGCCAAATTAGACAGTTCAACCTCATTTGTATTTTGCTGGTAGTTCCAGCCTGCCGCTACGGCGATTGCAACAAAAGCGATAACGCCAAAAATTTTCTTTCCCATTTTCGTATTATTTTTAGGGATTTATAGACTTATAATTAGTTTTAAATCTTTTGTCCGGTATCTTATCCTTATCTATAGAGTATGATAAAATATAATATAAGTAAAAAATATTTTATATATCAGATTTTTGATGTTGTATAAAAGTCAATTGTACATAGGACAGTTTACTTGAAATACTTGTTCAATCAGTTTTAAATAGTCATCAGATATTTTTGTATTAGATTTGTCTGTAATACAGATATTATTAATCACTAAGTCTTCTGTTAGTTGGAAAATTTGTGCATAATCATTGTATTCTGGATATATCTCGAAATCTTTTTTGCTTTGATAAATATGAGGCTTTACTTCAGTATTTAAATCTTGGAGAAATAACTTAAAAGCCCTTCTTTCTTTAAACTTGCCAATAATGATAATATTTTCCTTACCAGTTCTTCTATATAAATCAGTTAGCTTTTTTAAGAATGGTAGATAGCAAAGTTGACATCCTTGTTCTGAAAAATAATAAATTAGTTTTTTTTCTTTACACAAATCTTTGAGTTTTAAAGTATCTCCTTCGATAGTATGTAGAGTATAGTTTTTTAATGTATGCCCTTCTTCATAGTGTTGTAATTTAGAAATGACTGCAATATTCTCTATGATGTTTGTCAGTTCTGCATTTGATTTTTGCAAATTTTCAATTTGCTTTTTCTGGCTTTCTAATTTTGTTTTTTCTGATTTAAATATCCAAAATGAGATAGCTATAATTGTAAAAATAGTAACAACTAAAAAAACTGTATGTTTCATGCTCGATTAATTTTTTTGATTTTTATTCTAAATATTATAGGATTATCATCTTCTTTTAAAGAGGTGCAAATCCGAAACCATTCTGGGTGTTTTTGTTTAAATATTTCTCGTTTTGGTTCTGATAAATTTTTATAACCTTCTAATAAAATTCGGGGTTCTATCTCCCAGATAATATCATTACCATCCATATTGTGGGGAATACGTTTTGCTGTAATAGGAATAATATTCCCTTGCAAATACATATCATCAACTAATTTTCGGGTAGAGAAGGAGTTTTTAGTACGATGAGAGTATAAGGTCAAATAGCCACCCAACGCTTTATCTGTAATCCCTAAATAGGTAAAATCTTCTCCTACTCCTATTGATGCTGTCTCTAAATAATCGTCCAGTTCTTTTAATTTCTTTTCCCAAGTCAAAACATTCTCATTATGCGAGATTTTTATATTTGGAAGTTTTTTTTCTCCATAGTCAATATAATATAAAGGAGATATTTTCTTTAAATCTTGAGAGATTGAAAAGATTGTATCACCAAAAGGATATTTCAAATAGTGATAGCCACCCGTTGACATGAAAGAGCGCCATGTTCTGAGTAGATTACATTTTATTGCAGCCGTTTCTCCTCGATTAAAAAAGAGTTCCTGATTTCCTTCTTTATCAATTTTGGAAAGCAGATGGTTCTGAAAAAGGGTTGGTAGAATAAGAGATGCTATTATCTCATTATCATGCGAAGATACTATTTCAGCTGCTGAAAAATTCATTTTAATTGAATTGAGAAATCTTCCTTCTGAATCAAAATGTAACATTCTATGATAATCTGCTACAACGATATGATTATCACTTGTAATTGCAAAATCATAGAAGTTAACGAACTCCCCCGGTCCATTCCCGTTTTTGCCTATTCTTCTAATAAATTTTCCGGTTTCATCAAAAACAAATAGTTTGCCATTTTGCATGCTATTTGTGGATCTGACATAGTATTTTTTATCATGAAAAACAATCCGGGTAATTTCTCCGATCAAATTATCTTCAGTCGTTTCCAATGGTATTAACTCGATTGTGTCTATAAAAGAAGAAAAAGATTTTTTATCCGAATAATGTTCAAAGACTGAAATAGTCTCAATATCACTATTTTTTATATTCGAATTATCTTTATTTCGACACGAGATAAGAGTAAGTAATGCAATTATAAAAATAGCTACGTGTTTCATAAACAGAATATTGTTAAATATTTTTTAGAAGGAACTTTCTGTAATAATACAATCAGAGCCTGTTCGGAAGGAGCGAACAGGCTTTAATGTTTTTAGCATGGAACTTGATCGTGAACATTACACCATGTCCCATCTCTTTCACAAATTTTGCATCCACTACTGTAAGACACGAGATGAAAATCGTAATAATTTTCAATTTCATTACGAGCTAACGCCTCGACGTTTTCCAACGCCAAGTCAGAAAGTTCAACTTCTTGTTTATTCTGCTGATAATTCCAGCCTGCTGCTACGGCGATTGCTGCAAAAGAGATAACGCCGATAATTTTCTTTCCCATTTTTGTTTTATATTGATGGGGTTTTAATTCGTTTGTTTTAGTTCTTTGTCCGGTATCATTTCCCGGGACGGGTGATTTCTAACCCTTTTGTCGTTTGTTTCAAATTTACTATTTTTACCGTTATCTTCTTCTTTATTTGTTATTGAATGAGGAAAAGTCCGGGAGTTTCTGCTAACGTTTGTGAGGCGGTAGGCAGGAACTCCTTTCTTTTTCCTGTTGATGTTCTATTTAACTGTCCCGATAAAACTCACCATCAGCGAGTTATTGGGGATATTTCCATATATATCTACCGTTCGATAAAAATCTCCCGGCTGTTCCGCTTCATAACTGACCGTGACTGTTCCGCTCTCTCCCGGTTGCAGTTCTTTCCAGTCGCAGGTTGCTTCGGTGCAATCGCAAGAGGTGGTAAAACCTTTCAACTTGAAGACGCTTGTTCCGGTATTTCGGACTGTGACCGCTTGCTTCTTGGTTGTTCCCTCTTTTATCGTTCCTAAGTCATATTCCGCTTGTTCCGTTTCGAGGGTTGTCTTGGGCAATGCTTCTTGATATTGTATGCCGGTTATCTGTTTCAGATACAAATCCCTGACTGCCAAGTTGTGCACCGGATTGCCGATTACTTTCACCTTGTTGTCCTTGTCAAGCAAGAAGGTCTGGAAGGTGATGTCTTGCGGAAATTGGTTTAACTCATCGAACCGATTGTTCCGGTCGATACAGACCGGGCGGTCGAAATTGTCTCGTTTCAGGATGTACCGCAACTCACGGTCGTCTTTCGATTGTAAGACAAAGATGAACGGAATGTTACCATTTGTTGCCGAATCAACATGAGCGATCAACTCTTTCCATTTCGGCAATTGCAGTTTGCAACTGGTACACCCGACCGAATCGACGTAAACCAACACTTTATATTTCGCATCGGGTATCCGATAGTCCACCGGCTCGGTGACGAAACGGGAGAACGCCATATCCTGCGGAAACACGATCTCTTTCCCCTGCCATTCCTGAACAAGGCGGGCGAATTGTTCTTTCTTGTTTTCCTGACAAGCGGTTAACAAAAATAACAGGAATAATATGTAGAGTTGTTGTTTCATTTTCTTGTTACAGTTTGAACGTCACGATCGGATTATCACTTTCCGCGCAGGTTGCAATTCCGATGTTTGTTTTTTCATCGATATGGATGCCTAAAATATTTTTGTCGAGCGTATATTTCCGAACCGGGTTTCCTTCCAAGTCGAACACGTAAAGGAAATGGCCTCCTTTGGGAGCAGCCATGCCGCGTTCGTAAAATTTATCACGCTCTTTCCACGACATCCCATCGAAAACGGTATAAATATAATCGTCTGTGACTTGTATATCCACAAACCCTTTAATGCCGGTCGGGAATCCTTCGCCTCCTTTTGCGATGAATTGAGGTTCTCCGGCAGAGCCGTAGATAACGTTATGGGTTTGAGTTTTTAGATTGTATATTTCAAGGACTTCTCCTAATTGAGTCGCCATTGCGTATATCCCGTTTTTCGGATTGTAGTCGGTAAAACTACGCCAAGCCTGTGCTAAGGCCGGACGGATATCTTGTTCATAGTTGATTTCGGTGGGGATTTCACCTATGCTTTTGATAGGTTTACCGCTATGACTGACTTTGTGATAGCGAAAATCGCCCAGATAGTCTGTGATCAGAAAGGCTGAATCCGTCCGGTAGAAGTCTAAAGAACGGACTAATTTTTTATCTAATCTTATTTCCTCTTTGCACGAAACGGTCTTGTTCGCCGGAGAAATAGACCAACGCGTGATCAACATCCGGTTAGCATCCAATGTCCAGACAGAATCCAACGAAGAAAACTGGAACATCTCTGCCGAAAGCATTTCTCCGGGAGCCTCTCCGCGCTTTCCAAACGGTGCGATCGGCTTCCACCCCGGATAGGTAAAAGCGTAAAAATAATGGCTATCATTATGTAAATCCATGATGATAGCGACACTATCCCTTACCGTTACCCGGTATGGGTAACGGAAAAAGACAGAATCAATAGAAGTCTCCTGTGTGGCTACAGTTTTCTCATCAGGAAAGGTTGTATACCGAGGGTAAAGGGAATCGGGTGAACCACTACAGGAGATTAATGTACTTATTCCTATCAATAATATGTATAGGATGTTCTTCATTGCTGATTTTTATCTGAAACCACTGGTTTTTCTTTCCACTTTTATGCCATGACACTCTATGTCACCCCAACCATAACATCTGAAGTTTTCATTGGGGCCTTCTTCAAAAGCTAAAGCCTCGATATTTTCAAATGCCAAATCATTCAATACATTTTTATCTGATTGGATGGAGTAGAAATACAGACCTCCCAGTAAACAGAGGAGAGCGATGCCTGATTGAATAGTCTTTCTTTTCATGTTATTTGTCAAATTAGTTTTCATATATTTGTCTCATAAAACCACTTTAATAGTAATAAGAGGTTGATGCAAAAGTATACATAAAATAGACTTAGGCAAGTGTTTTTTTGAAAGACAGGAGATAAATTGACAGTAACTATCTGATATACAATATGCGTGTCAGCAAATTGTCAGAAAACTCAGCCCGTAGTCGAGGATAAAACAAGAAGATTTCCTATACATGAAACAAAAGATTTATATGATATTAGGTTGTGTGAGTCTGACTTGTTTGTTCAGTTGGTGGTTATGGAGTGCCTTCCACATACAATTAAATAAATTATGCTCAGAATCATCTTTGGTATTTGCAGAGGTGATGCAAAAAGAGAAAATATTGAGGATAGGACGGAGATTCGGCAATTATGATCCGAAGAGTTCCCCGAACAAAATATCGGGAACAGAAAAAGAAGAGTGGTGTGACCAGGATTTTTTTTTTATAAAGATTCAGCCCGTACATTGTTAGACAGCCTTTTTCGTGCTACACTTTTAGAACATAAGATTCTGGCAAATACGGCTCTTCGTTGTATATGGGAAGGACGTGTTATCGAAACTTCTTCCAATGACGCTTTTTATGAAGAGGCAATTCCCTTGGAGCAATTTGTTTGCCGGATAGATGAGAACCCTGATAAAGCGATCATGTTACAGGCCTATATCAAGTTGCCTTTCGGGACAGTTTGGCGGCACAGTCATTTAATGTGGGGGATTTCGGCTTTGGAACTTTTATTGTTAGGCGGCGTTATTGGAGGTTATCGTTTCTGGTGTAAGAAAATACGCAAGGTCGCTGAACAAGAGTTGCAGAAAAAAGAAAAACGTTTACCAACTCCTGATCCGTTAATTCTTTCTAAAACAATCAGTTGGATTGAGTTGGCAGAAGACCTGCTTTTCGATAAAGAACATGGCTGTTTATATTATAAAAATGAAGTGAATATCTGCCTGGCAGAAAACTCACTACGATTATTTTGCCTTTTTGTACAAGTGGAAGAGTATAAACTGACCTATGAAAAAATATGTATAGAAGTATTGGCTCGATCGACAAAAAATGGATTATCTAAAACAGACCGTGACGCTGTAGCCAATACGATTCGCCATTTACGAAAACATTTGGAACAAATGCCTGTCATCCGAATAGAAGCAATCAGGGGAGTGGGTTATCAAATGATCATTTCTGTTCCCGCACTTGACGAGAAATCGCATTAAAATACAATATCCCCCCATAACTATGCTTAAAACTGTATATATCTATCTATCAAATAATTGCCAGATAGACTGTTTCTTAAAAAATATTACCCCTGCGGGTAATTTAAAATATATGGGGTAGAAATCCCAATTTCATGCACTACTGTTTCGATTCAGACCAACGGGTATTTTGAAAAACCGTACAATAAGCATGGAATGACAATAAGGTTTATTTTTAGGAGAGACCGACCTGATACCGAATCGGTAAAAATACGGGGGGGGAAGCCTGGGGATATTGTAAAAAACGCCCCTATAAACAAGAAAAAAGCTATCAAAACCACCTTTCCAAAAGGTTTCTCCGGCATCCTTCAAAAAACATTTCCGGAGGTGTTTTCCACGAGGTGCGCAGCTCTTTCCCATAACGACCGTCTTCATCGCCCCGGAGTGCGCAGTTCACCCAGCGTGAAAACGGTCGTCACGGCAACGAAGACGGTCGTCAGCACAATGAAGACGGTCGTCACGGGAAAGAGCTGCCGGAAATCCGAAAATGAAGTTCTTTATACGCTCCATATTCCTGCACCCTCTCCAAGCCGGCTCCAGATATCCGACTCACCGGAAGTTAAGGTTTACCAGATTGTCAGAGAAAACAAGATCCGGATCGACAAAAACACATATACCGGAAACAAACCGCACAGACGTACAGGCAGTACGTCACAAAAATGTACCGTACTGCCTGCAAAAAGACACCCCGAAAACGTCCGGTTTTCGGGGTGAAATAGAAAAAACAGGGGTTATTGTAAAATCAGCATCCTCCTCATTCAGAAGATCCCTCCCTTATACATATCGTTGAAGTTCGTATGCTGCCCTTCCAACTTTTGGGCCTCATCGCCTTCGGGGTTCAGTTCGATGGATTTTTTCAGGTCTTCGAAAGCGCCTTCCTTATCCCCTTTCAAGTTCTTGGCACGCCCCCGTTCGGCGTATGCTTTGCCGAAATCCGGCTTCAGGTCGATCGCTTCGTCGAAGAAAGTGATCGCTTCATCCAAACGTCCCTGTGTGATCAGGAGCTGGCCGACCAGCAGCATCGCTTCGTCATTGAACGGATTCAGTTCCAACACATTCTGATAATCGGCCGTAGCAGCGTCGATATTTCCCATCGCTTCATGGATACGACCGCGCAGCAGGTAGGATGTTTCTTCTTCCGGAGCCAGCGTAATGGCTTTTTCCACATCGGGAAGCGCTTCGGTCGCCTGCTGCATCGACAACAATATCCGGGCACGCATCAAATAGGCATCCGTAAAATCTTCTTTCAAAGCAATCGCTCTCGTCAGGTCGGCAATAGCTCCCAGCGGATCGGAAGTCGTCCGCTTCGCCTTCCCCATCAGGAACCAAGCTAGATGGTTCGTCTCTTCCAATTCAAGAATATGCCGGCAATCGGCGATCACATCCGCATCCTTGTCCAACATGAAAAGCACGTTCACCCTTGTCAGCAGCGTATTGATATGGTCCGGCTCAAGCTCCACCATACGGTTCAGCACTTCGAGCGCGTCCTCTGCCTTATTCGCCGTCGTATAGGCAGCGACCAGATACGTCATCGTCTCGAAATCCTCTTGTAACTTCAATGCTCCGGTAAAACATTTGATGGCATACGCCACCTGCCCTATCTTCTGGGCGCGGACACCATCATATTTCAGAATATCGAAATTTTTCTGATCGTTCTTGCTTTTTTCTTCTTCGGGCGTTGCTGCCTTAGAGGAAGAGAATAGTGATGTAAAGAAGTTTCCCATGATTTAATTACAAATTGTTTTCAGGGAGGCAAAGATACGAAAAGTTCGAACCCTTTTCATATTTTTTATGAAGAATCTATAAGTGAGTTTCAGACATTTTTCTAATTTTGTAGCTGAATTTTTAACTTGGGAAGGATTGTGCCAGCCACACCAACCGCACGCTTTCCCGTCAATAAATGAGTATGGAAAACATAGAAACTGGACTTTTGTTAATGATCGTAGGAATGACCACTGTTTTTGCTATCCTGATGATCGTTATCTATCTTGGGAAGGGCCTGATCGTACTGGTAAACAAATATGCGCCCGAAGAGATTATCGTTAAAAAACAAACGACACCACAAAGGCAGACTGCTGCACCGGCTGCCGGCATTACGAACCAGGCAACCGCCGCAATCGTATCGGCTGTAAGCGTTATGACAGGCGGAAAAGGGAAAGTCGTCAAGATCGAGAAATTATAATAGCATTTATACATATAGAATATCATGAAAAGAGAAATCAAATTTAGTTTGGTCTTCCGTGACATGTGGCAATCTGCCGGAAAATATGTCCCCACCGTAGACCAGCTAACACGGGTGGCACCGGCCATTATCGAGATGGGATGCTTCGCCCGCGTAGAGACCAATGGCGGAGGATTCGAACAAGTAAACTTATTATTCGGTGAAAACCCAAACAAAGCCGTACGCGAATGGACGAAACCGTTCCATGAAGCCGGCATACAAACCCACATGCTGGACCGTGCGCTGAACGGCCTGCGTATGAGTCCCGTACCCGACGATGTTCGCCAGTTGTTCTATCAGGTGAAGAAAGCACAGGGAACAGATATCGCCCGTACATTCTGCGGTTTGAACGACGTACGCAACATCGCTCCTTCCATCAAATATGCGAAAGCGGCAGGGATGATCTCACAATGCTCGTTGTGCATCACCCACTCCCCGATCCACACGGTGGACTACTACACCAAGATGGCAATGGAACTGATCGAGCTGGGAGCAGACGAGATCTGCATCAAGGATATGGCCGGTATCGGCCGTCCGCATTCTTTAGGACAGATCGTCGCCAACATCAAGGCCAAGCATCCGGAAATCCCGATCCAGTATCACAGCCATGCCGGCCCCGGATTCAATGTGGCTTCGATTTTGGAAGTATGCAACGCCGGTTGCGACTACATCGACGTAGGCATGGAACCGCTCTCGTGGGGCACAGGCCATGCAGACCTGCTGACCGTGCAGGCGATGCTGAAAGATGCCGGCTATAAAGTACCGGAGATCAACATGGAGGCGTATATGAAAGTCCGCAGCCTGATCCAGGAATTCATGGATGACTTCCTCGGTTTGTATATCAGCCCGAAGAACCGTTTGATGAACTCGTTGCTGATCGGTCCGGGGCTGCCGGGCGGTATGATGGGAAGCCTGATGTCCGACCTCGAAAAGAACTTGGAGACCATCAACAAGAGCAATATCAAGAACAACAAGCCGCTCATGAGCCAAGATCAATTGCTGATCAAGCTGTTCGACGAAGTGGCTTATGTATGGCCGCGTGTCGGCTATCCTCCATTGGTCACCCCGTTCAGCCAGTATGTCAAGAACCTGGCGCTCATGAACGTGATGCAGATGGAGAAAGGGAAAGCCCGCTGGAGCATGATCGCCGACGATATCTGGGACATGATCTTAGGCAAAGCCGGACGTCTGCCAGGTCCGTTGGCTCCCGAAATTATCGAGAAAGCGAAAGCCGAAGGACGCAAATTCTTCGAAGGGAACCCGCAGGACAACTATCCTGACGCACTCGACAAGTATCGCAAGCTGATGAACGAAAAACAATGGGAAACAGGCGAAGACGACGAAGAACTGTTCGAATACGCCATGCACCCAGCACAATACGAAGCCTACCGTTCGGGAAAGGCCAAAGTGGAATTCAAAGCCGACGTAGCCAAGAGAAAAGCCGAAAAGCAAGCGGCTGCCCAACCGGTCGACACTCCGTCACCAGCTGCCCCGGCCAGTGTGACAATGGCCATGCCGACAACTCCGCAGGTCATGACCGTCGATGTGAACGGCCAGGCCTACAAAGTGACCGTTGCATTCGGAGACACGGCGAATACCGCCCCGGCAGAAACACAGGCTGCTACGGCCGCGACATCCGCTCCCGCTACGGCTCCGGCCGGTGCCGGCAAAGAAGTGCTCTCGCCGCTGGAAGGTAAATTTTTCTTAGTGAAAGGAGCTTCGGACACGCCTGTGAAAGTGGGAGATGTAGTAAAGAAAGGCGACGTGCTTTGCTATGTGGAAGCCATGAAGACCTATAATGCCGTACGTGCGGAATTTGGCGGAACAGTCACTGCGATCTGCTTAGCTTCCGGTGACGCGGTTTCTGAAGATGACGTATTAATGACGATACAGTAATGAACGAGATATTTCAAAATCTATATGAGATGACTGCGTTCAGCAACATCATTGCTGAACCGCAGTTCTTGATCATGTATGCCATTGCGTTCATACTGCTTTATTTGGGTATCAAAAAACAGTATGAACCGTTGTTGCTCGTACCGATCGCGTTCGGCGTGTTGCTTGCCAACTTCCCCGGAGGCGATATGGGGGTGATACAGGCCGACGAAAACGGCATGATCAACGTGCAGGGGGTGATGAAGAACATTTGGGATATGCCGCTCCATGACATTGCGCATGAGTTGGGGCTGATGAATTTCATCTACTATATGCTGATCAAGACAGGGTTCCTTCCTCCTATCATCTTCATGGGTGTGGGGGCATTGACGGATTTCGGGCCGATGCTGCGTAACCTGCGTTTGTCCATATTCGGGGCGGCCGCCCAGCTGGGTATTTTCACCGTGCTGCTGGTAGCCATCCTGATGGGATTCACGCCGAAGGAAGCTGCTGCTTTAGGGATTATCGGCGGTGCGGACGGACCGACTGCCATCTTTACAACCATCAAACTGGCTCCTCACCTGTTAGGGCCGATTGCCATTGCCGCCTATTCCTATATGGCACTGGTTCCGGTTATCATCCCGTTGGTTGTCAAGCTGCTTTGTTCAAAGAAAGAGCTATCCATCAATATGAAGGAGCAGGAAAAGAAATATCCGTCCACTACGGAGATCAAGAACTTGCGTGTTTTGAAGATTATCTTCCCGATCGTAGTGACGACGGTCGTGGCCCTGTTCGTTCCGAGTGCAGTACCGTTGATCGGTATGCTGATGTTCGGTAACCTGGTCAAGGAGATCGGAACCAATACATTCCGCCTGTTCGACGCCGCTTCGAACAGCATCATGAATGCAGCGACCATTTTCTTAGGGTTATCGGTCGGTGCGACCATGACGACCGAGGCGTTCCTGAACTTCACGACAATCGGTATCGTAATCGGTGGTTTCCTGGCATTTGCCCTTTCCATTGCGGGAGGCATTCTCTTCGTCAAACTGTTCAACCTCTTTACGAAGAAGAAGATCAACCCGCTGATCGGAGCGACCGGACTGAGCGCCGTACCGATGGCCTCCCGCGTTGCGAATGAGATAGCCTTGAAATACGATCCCAAAAACCATGTACTTCAATATTGCATGGCCAGCAACATCTCCGGCGTTATCGGTTCCGCCGTAGCTGCCGGCGTATTGATCTCGTTCTTAGGATAATTTCAAACAGGATTATATTTAGGCACGGATTTCACCGAATTTGGTCGAATCCGTGCCTATTTTTGACATCTACCTGCAAATTATTTGCTCCCGAATGCTGTAATCCCAAAATATTTACTTTAATTTGTGACTTGATATAGGATACATTTATCCTTTTCTTAAATGCGATTGAATATGAAGGACACTCACGAAGCTAATTTGCCAACCGAAGAAAACGGCAAATTGGAAGAAACTAAAGCTCCGGAAACAACACCGGAAAACACGGCGGAGGCAGTTGTAACAAACGAAACACCGGACGCCGGAGTTGCAGCAGAAGAAACATCTGAAGCAGAAGTCAAAACAGATGAAGTTGCGACAGGTGAAGAGACCGTTGCGACCACGGGAAAATTGTCGAAAGAAGAAATTCTGGAGAAATTAACCGGTTTGGTAGGAGCGGCGGCAGACACGACACGCAACGAGGTGGAAGCACTCAAACAGGCTTATTACAAAATCCACCGGAGCGAAGTGGACGAATTGAAGAAAGCATTCCTTACAGCCGGCGGTGAAGAAAAGGATTTTGTCGCCCCCGAAGACGAAACCGAAAGCAAGATCAAAGAACTGCTCAACGTCTACAAAGAAAAACGGGCTGCTATCCTTGCCGAAGAAGAGCGGGTCAAAGCAGCCAATTATGCCTTGAAACTCCAATTGATCGACCAGCTGAAAGCATTGACTGAAAGCCAGGAAGATTTCAACAAACTATATAACGACTTCAAGGACATCCAGCAGAGATGGAAAGAAGTGAAAGCCGTTCCGCAGGAGCATGTCAGCGAACTGTGGAAGAACTATCAGATATACAGCGAGAAGTTCTATGACATCATCAAGATAAATAACCAGTTCCGCGACTACGACTTCAAGAAGAACTTAGAAATGAAAACGGCTCTTTGCGAAACTGTCGAGAAACTGCAAACGGAACCGGATGTCGTATCCGCTTTCCATCAGCTTCAGAAGCTACACCAGCAATGGCGCGAAATCGGCCCGGTAGCGAAAGAACTGCGCGAAGACCTGTGGTCCCGCTTCAAAGCCGCTTCCACGATTATCAACAAACGCCATCAGGAGCATTTCGAAGGACTGAAAGCGAAAGAACAGGAAAACCTGGAAGCCAAGACTGCCATTTGCGAGCAGATAGAAAACATCGATTTCCAGGCTTTGAAATCATTCAAAGACTGGGAAGATAAGAATAAGGAAGTAATTGCCCTGCAGGACAAATGGAAAACGATCGGCTTCGCCCCGAAAAAATCGAACGTGAAGATATTCGAACGTTTCCGCGCCGCCTGCGACGTTTATTTCAACCGCAAAAGCGAATTCTACAAGAATATAAAGGACGAGATGGAAAAGAATCTCGAACTGAAAAAAGCTTTGTGCGAAAAAGCCGAAGCATTGAAAGACAGTACGGATTGGAAGAGCACAACCGAAAAAATGATCGCCTTGCAAAAAGAATGGAAGACGATCGGCTCGGTAGCCCGCAAACATTCCGATGCCGTCTGGAAACGCTTTATCTCGGCTTGCGACTATTTCTTCGAACAGAAGAACAAGAACGCATCTTCCCAAAAGAGCGTAGAGCAAACGAATTTAGCTGCTAAAAAGGCTCTGATCGAAAAGATCAACACGCTCGACGAAGCCGACCATGATGAAGCACTCGCTGTCCTGAAAGGATATATGGCAGAATGGAACACGATCGGTCATGTTCCTTTCAAAGAGAAAGACAAGGTTTACAAGGAATATCACGAAGCAGTCGACCAACAATTCGACCGTCTCAAGGTTGACCAGAACGACCGTAAGATGCAGACTTTCCGCAGCAACCTCAGCGACATGAGCAACGGCGAACGGGGTAAAGGCAAACTATACGGCGAACGGGAGAAACTGATGCGTATGTACGAACGGATGAAGAACGAACTTCAAACTTACGAAAACAACATCGGGTTCCTGAGCATCTCCTCCAAAGGCGGCGGTGGCCTGCTCAAAGAGATGGAACGCAAGATCGACAAGCTGAAAAACGAGATGGCACTCATCATTAAAAAGATCGATGCCATCGACGAAAACCTCGAATAAAATCTCAAAACGGTTTTACCGGACGCAGATAACGCAGAATACGCAGACAAGCGCAGATATTATTGACAATCAATAAATAAGTCTGCGTTTATCTGCGTATTTTGCGTTATCTGCGTCCGGTACATCCTATTATCAAACTAAAATATGAAATCTAAAATACATTTTTTCAATCCAGGACACGAAACCGCCATACTACAAGGCTCTGAAAATTACACTCCGCCAGCAAACGTGCAAAGAATGATCAGGGAGTTATCCTATCTTCCCGTCTGGTACGCGGACCCGGAGGATTTTGTTTTTACGGAAGAGATCGCTTCACCACGTTTCTTCTCCTTACAACCGAAGGAGCTCAGGCCGTTCGCCAAGCTAATCTCACGCAAGGAGATCAAACAGCAGAAGGACAACCTACCCGAAATGCAAGCTGCTCCTTGGGGACTTTCCCCGCACAGCCATTCCCTTTTTGAAAAACTCCGGAAGAACGGCAGCCTGAACCTTACGATCCCGGAATGGAAAGAAGAATACACACGGTTGACAAGCCGTCAGACAGCAGCCGGGTGTCTGGACAAAATACGGGAACTCCTGCCTGATATGGACGTGCCGGTGTCGCCTAAATTCTGCAAAAAAGTGAGGGAAGTGGAAAAATACCTGATCCTCCAAAATGCTCCTTTCGTGCTGAAGACTCCCTATTCGTCTTCCGGTAGGGGACTGCTCTGGTTGCCGGAACGCAAACTGACCGCAAAAGACCGTGTCTGGATCGAGGGGGCACTTAACAAGCAGGGATGTGTCAGCATAGAATGTGCACTGGACAAATACCAGGATTTCGCGATGGAGTTTTATTCGGACGGAAACGGGAACGTACGCTATGAAGGGCTTTCCGTATTCGGAGCTGAAAAGAAAGGAGCTTATTCCGGAAACGTATTGGGTGAACAGGCCTATCTGGAAAGTTTCTTCGTCGAGAACTTCGGAGACAAATTCCAGCAACTGAAAGAAGCTGTCGGAGAGGCGATCCGGCAGATATATGGAAACATTTATACCGGTTATCTGGGCGTGGACATGTTGGTCTATCGCAGAAAAACAAACGGTGAATTCGCCATACACCCTTGTATAGAAGTGAACATGCGCTATACAATGGGGATGGTCGCTTTGCGCATCAGCCAAAAATACCTGGCTCCCAACGCCCGGGGAGACATGCGCATCACCTACACAAACAAACCGGGAGAAGCCTACGAACAACACTGCTTCATGAAAAAGGCTTATCCACTTGAAATGAAAGATGGAAAAATAAGAGAAGGATATATTTCTCTCTGCCCAGTCACAAGAGAGACTAAGTACAGGGCTTATATTCTGGTTTTCTAACCTTTGCGTGTATCACTGGGGTTATCGGATTTCCCATACCTGGCATTTTCAATCTACCGGAGAGATAGACAACGAAGCCCCCGAAGACGGTAATCATCTTCGGGGGCTTGTTTTTTGTATGCCCTTGTCCTTCACAGGGGAAAGGCTACATGAACTTTTAAATTCAATATACTTTAGTATTATTAATATTAAATCTGGCCGCTTGTTCTCCTCTCACAGGGTAATTGCCGGTTGAACGGCACGCGGCCAAACATTTTAGAATTATTTGATTATAAATTCAATCTTATTTCACAATCGCCTTAACAGCAGCTTCGCCTTCAACAGCCACAACTACTACACCTGCCGGAGCAGCGATCGTTGCATTGTCGGAAGTCAGAACTGTGTTTGCAACTGGCTGGCCTAAGATATTGCTGATAACAACCTTCTTACCAGCAGCTCCGGTAATTTCAACCTGGCCTTCAGATGCGATCACTTTCACACCGTCAGTTGTGATAGTTTCGTTACCGGTAGCTTCTTCGTCTTCTGCTGAAACATTAAGAACATTTACAACTACTGCATCCTCTTTCGGACCCATTGCCAATACACCATTAATGTTATGAACATAATTCTTACCATTGTTGTTCTGACACACGATATTATATTCATTTTCAGAATCTTTACTTGCAAATTCGAAACTAAACTGGAAGTTCTTAACTCCTGCTTTAACATCATGTTTCAAGCCATCGGCTGATTTACCGGCTGCAACAGAAACTGTGTCGATCTTGGCTGCAGCATCCAAAGTCGGGACCAACAATGTATCTTGAGCCATGATAGAAGCTGTGCGGAACATAACGCGGTTTGCACCTGTACCATAGATGTACGGGAGTTCTTTGTTTGCATCCTTTGCAGCAGCAGAGTCTACAGAATTCCACATATACAGTCTGCTTGCAGCGACTTCTTCAGTTGCTTTAACTCCCTTCGTGATATAGTAAGTATAAGGAGCAGCATTGTCATAATGAGCAGTATCCAACCAGAAAATAAAGTCTAAGTTGTCATAAGCATCAGCTCTCAAGTCGCCTTCACGAACTGCGATAGCCTGGTTCTTTGCATTAACAGCAGCATAGTCGCCATTGATAGCCTGGATACGCACGTGTTTAGGCAGAGATTTGTAAGAGGCAGGAGCTGCCTGCGGTTTAACGATGAACATGTCATTACGAGCATCCAGATCTTCACCTGAGATGGTCTTGTATTGAGTGCTGACAACCAATTTTTTGTTGTTAGTACCATCATACAATACGAATATGGTGAATAAGCCTTTTATATTCGGAGTTGCAACACCGGGCGGTCAGTATAGTAAAACGAGCTTTGGTCAAAAAAGAGCTTATAGAAATCGAAAAACGCCGAGTTGTCATTCCTAAAAAATGGTCATTTGAAAAAACGCCCTTTTCCGCCGGACAAGATGTAAAAACAGGGCATAAAAGTATCCTTTGCATAGCAAATAAACATCCCCACACCTCCGGCAAGAATCCACGAATACCCGGGTCTGCACCTCTCCTACACCCGGATGTCCGGGTCTTTTACATCCGGGTCTCGAGTAGCTTTCCTAATTGTTTTTGGCAAAAGAAAAGCTGGTCTTGATGAAAAAAGAAGCCGTTTTAACATATTCTGCACCTATTTCTGACCGGTCTTTATTTTATATACAGATTGATACACAGCATGTTGACGTTTTTTATCATGACAGTTATGATAGATGAATGATAATAGAAAATAGCAACTATCATACTGTAACGTATTGTGTTAAAATAATATGTAGGAGATTATGATAGTATGATAGTTGTTCTCTACAAAACACTTATATATATTTGTCCGTATCGACGGCAAAAGCAGATGGGCACTTTATGAGTTTGGTGTGGTTGCCCTGAGTTTGACCGTCTTAAACTTGCTGATACAAAGAAATTGACTACCTTTGCCTGTACAACATATTAAATACTAAGAATATGGACACAGTAATCAAAAAAGTAGAACTATCCCTTCCGGAAATGGATATGGTTTTGCTGAAAGAACTGGCAGAGAAGTACGGTTGGAGTATCGGCAAGAAAAAATCAGGAATCCAAAAGGGTTTGGACGATATCAAGGCGGGACGGACTTACAGAGCCAAAGATATGAATGATTTGAAACAACATTTATTAGGTTAGAATGTATACAGTTGAAACGACTCGGCAGTTTGACAAAAGTTTCAAACGCTGTATGAAAAGAAACCTTAACCCTGAATTATTATGGGAAGTTATCGACCTATTGCAAGCAACCGGAACCCTTCCCGAATACTACCGCCCGCATAAACTTAGCGGAAGTTATGAAGGACTATGGGAATGCCATATCAAAGGCGATTGGCTCTTGATATGGCAACAAAACGATACGAAGCTTATCTTGATTATGACCGACACCGACACTCATGCCGACCTGTTCTGATCTTCGACGTCGTTACCGGTTATGTTTGATCAGATTCATAAATTCTTCACGCGTTTTGGCCTGTTGGAAGAATCCGGTGAAATCCGAAGTTGTCGTCAGGGAGTTTTGCTTCTCGACACCACGCATCTGCATACACATATGTTGTGCCTCGATCACGACCATCACGCCTAACGGATCGAGCGTTTCCTGAATGCAGTCTTTGATCTGCATGGTCAATCGTTCCTGAATCTGAAGACGGCGGGCGAAGATATCCACGACACGGGGGATCTTGCTCAACCCCGTAATATATTTTTTGGGGATATAGGCAACATGGGCCTTTCCAAAGAAGGGCAACATATGATGCTCACAAAGAGAAAAGAAATCGATATCCTTTACAATCACCATCTGTTTGTAGTCTTCTTCCTTGAACATGGCGCCACGAAGCACGGCAGCCGGGTCCTCACGATAGCCTTTGGTCAGGAACTGCATGGCTTTGGCTACACGTTCGGGCGTTTTCAACAGACCTTCGCGGTCTACCTCTTCACCAAGCAGATTGATAATACTTTTATAATGGCCGGCCAGTTCTTCGCAGGCCAGCAAAGTCTTCTCGTTTATTTCTTCACTCATTTCAATTCAATGGGATTTTGACTTCTTCCCTCACGATGTACATTTCTTTCCTATAGGCCGGGAATGCATCCATCAGAAGACGTTGCATGTGATAAGCCTCTTCGTGTGAACGGAAATCACCGATACGCAGACGCCAGAACGGAGCATTGTACGTCACATAAGTCGGGACATCAGGGAAAAGTTCCTTAATTTCTTTTTCTTTCCGGAAAGCCTCATCCTTGGATTTACGCTGGTTATTACCGGAAAACACTTGTGTACGATAGCCTTGTATTTTCAGAAAGGCCGTGCTATCAGTCTTTTCTACCCCTTCGCCATGCAACCGTTTGCCGAGCATATTACGAAGAGCATCCGGCCCGCGCACCACAACAGTTCCTTTTCCGGGAACTCTCTCCTGCAAGGCGTCGATAATGTCTTCCGCCTGTCCATCGACATCCGTCTGGGCAGACAAAACAGATGCACCAAGCAGCATACATAAAGATAGGATACAAGATAGTCGTTGCATATTGGAATGTCGGTTATGATATCGTAATCATGAGGGTGTGCCAAATTGATATTACCGGACGCAGATGGCTCAGAATACGCAGACAGACGCAGATTTATTTTGTAGATAATTAATATATCTGCGTTAATCTGCGCTCGTCTGCGTCATCCGCGTCCCATGAATACCGATATTTGACACATCCTCACGAAAGACAATTATTTATCAAACGCTTCGATAATCGGCATGAACTTGTCAACAGCCAAAGAAGCACCACCGATCAGACCACCGTCTACGTTCGGTTTAGCAAACAGTTCCTTAGCGTTGCCTGCGTTACAGCTACCACCGTAAAGGATGGTGCAGTTGTCGGCAATTTCCTGACCATATTTAGCAGCCAGAGTAGCACGGATATGAGCGTGGATTTCTTCAGCCTGGTCAGAAGTAGCAGTCTTACCTGTACCGATAGCCCAAACCGGTTCGTAAGCTAGGACGATCTTAGCGAAGTCTTCAGCAGAGAGGTCGAACAAAGAGCCCTTGATCTGAGCATCTACCACTTCGAAATGCTTGCCGGCTTCTCTTTCTTCCAGCACTTCACCGATACAGAAGATCGGAGTCAGACCGTTAGCCAAAGCCAATTCAACCTTTGTTTTCAGGATTTCCGGAGTTTCGTGATAATAAGCACGTCTTTCAGAGTGGCCCAAGATCACATATTTTGCACCTGTAGAAGCCACCATAGCAGCAGAAACTTCGCCAGTGTAAGCGCCTTTTTCCTTGTCTGCACAGTTTTCAGCAGCAACACCGATCTTGTTCGTGTCGATAGCAGCAGCAACGCTTGCCAAATGAGTGAACGGAGTACCGATGATCACATCACAGTTAGGAGTTTTACCTTTAAGAGCTTCGTCCAAGCCTTTTGCCAAAGCAAGACCTTCAGGAAGGGTAGTGTTCATCTTCCAGTTTCCTGCAACAATATTCTTTCTCATGACTTAATTAATTAAATATGTAATACAAATAGTTATTTCTTTTCTTTCCGTTTGCGTCTGAAACGCAGCAGGTCATACATCCAAACGAGCAGCAAAGGTACGGTAAAAGTCAATAGGTTGGTTGCGAGGCCCCCATCTTCTTTACTTTTTATCTTGCTCCCGTCCAAGCAACGATCCATAACCGCCTTGACATCCTCCTCAGCCGGAATATCGTTGTAATGCCATTTACCCAGTATCGTACCGCCTTTCAGCAGCACCAGGCCGGGGTTGGAACGGATAATCGTCTTCAGCAGTACTTCGTCCGCCATCCGGAAAGGATATTCGGCTCCGGTATTGTCGCTCCAGGCATCGATCGCCTCGGGCGAAGAGCCCGTCACACAATAGAACGGAATATCATGTTCGAGTGCATAATCATACACACCGTTGATCTCATCCATCTGTTCATCGTCCGCCTCTTCCAACTTCGGAGCGACAAGCAGCAAAACAGGACCGGGATTTCCGATGATTTCTTCCGTCACATCATCGCCCTCTCCATTGTAAATATTGAACGCGGCAACAGGAGGCTGATAGCCTTTCTTGACCAATTCCGTCTTCGAATCCACGAATGTCCAGCTACTGTCGTTTGCCGGATAGTCTTCAAGCGAGAACTCTTTCTTCACGCCGTCTTTTTCATACACGAACGTGTACTTGTATTCATCCTGCGGAGCCCCTTCGGGTATCTCCATCAACTCCGGTATATTCGCACCGACCTTATATGGACGGAAATCGATTACAGGCAGATGATTGTAATTATAATAAGCGAAACCGACGCCGAACATGTAGGCATACAAAGCGACAAACCAATACACCCGGAAAGTAAAGCACTGGAATAAACGCTGGTTGTAAATAAACGTAACAATAGCGGCAAGAGAGAGTACGATATTTTTAAAGAACGTCTCCCAATTGGAGATTACCAGCGCATCTCCGAAACAGCCGCAATCCGATACGGGATCGAAAAGAGCCAGATACAAAGTAAGTGGCGTCATAAACGCCATAAACGCCAAGACAAGGAAAGAGACATATCGCCGATACACTCCCAACAGCATACAGACACCGAGCGCAAACTCGATTGCCGAAAGATTGAAAGACAACAATACCGTAAAAGGTTGCAGCATGTCCAGTCCGAAGGAAGCCAGGTATTCACCGATCTTGATCGCACCTCCCACCGGATCGACCGCCTTGACAAAACCGGAGAAGATAAATACAACTCCGATCAGTAAACGGCACAATTCCGCCAATATCTTCAAAGCGCCTCCCTTATTCTCCACTTTCAACCTTTTAACTTTTAACTTTCAACTGTCCCCCCCATACTCCAGCTTAATCAAACCAAACAACGCATAGTTGATCATATCCATATAGTTGGCATCGATACCTTCGGATACGATCGTCTTGCCTCCATGGCTCTCGATCTGCTTCGTACGATAAAGTTTCATCAGGATCAGATCCGTATAGGAACTGATACGCATACCACGCCATGCCTCACCATAATCATGATTCTTGGCATACATCAACTCTTTGGTTTCCGTTATGTATTTATCATACAAGGCCAACGCCTCTTCATTGCTTATATCTGTCGTATCGGCAAATCCTTTTGCCAATTGTATCAAGCCGATAACCCCATAGTTCACGATTGCGACAAACTCCGGCCGGATCCCTTCATCCACCATGCTCACACCTTTTATCTCAAGGCTACGAATCCGGTTTGCCTTAATAAATATCTGGTCGGTCAGCGACTGCGGACGCATGATTCGCCACGAGGGACCGTAATCTTTCAACTTCTTTTCAAACAGTTCCCGGCATTGGGATATTACTCTTTCGAATTGTTCCTTCGTATCAGCCATACTTTCTTAGCATTTACATCCGTACAAAGATACGGATAAATCCATACCTGACCAAAAGAGAGGCTACTTTAGCCGGAAATAAAAAGAGCCATCCGTACACAACGGACAGCTCTTCATTATCGTTTTTACCAAATCTTAATCAAGAACAGCGAAGTGAACGGCCTAATTTCAGAATCGTCGTTTTCGTAATGCCATTCAATTCACAAAGCTTTGAAACAGTCGTACCGTATTTAGCAGCAATAGCCCCCAACGTATCACCTGATTTCACACGATGGTAAACCGGAGTTGCCTCTTGCTGCCCGGCATTGGAAGTCTGGTTGATCGAAGCGACAGCTGCAGCATCAGCCGCAACCGTAGTCTTCACGGTTTGCTTTACGCTCGCAGAAGCGGTCGGTTTCGATGTCCCGGCTTTAGCGGAAGCGACCGCGCCGGCACTGCAACGAATCGACTGTCCGATTCGCAAGACAGACGTGCTTTTCAGGCCGTTCAGACGGCACAATTCATTCACGCTGGTTCCATATATCCGGGCAATCTTGCCTAACGTATCACCTGACTTCACACGGTGATAAACCATCCGGTCGGAAGAAGAAGTATAGATATTGCTTCTGCGCCCGTTAATCTTTATGTTATGGAAAACATAAGTATCCTGGTGAGGAACACCATTTTCGAAATCTATAATTTCAGCCGGATTAATGGCCTGTCCCAAAAAGCGGGTTTCAAAGTGAAGATGGGAACCGGTAGAACGTCCCGTGTTACCGCCTAATCCGATCGTTTCGCCTGCACGTACGATCTGGTTCTCTTCCACCAAAATCTTAGATAAATGTCCATAGATTGTTTCCAAACCGTTCGGATGGCGAAGCACCACATAATAGCCATATCCTCGACGTTCGAAAGCCTTAATACGAACCTTACCGTTAAAAGCGGCACGGATCGTATCACCCTTCAACACCTTCAAATCTATCCCTTTATGCATACGACGGCGACGAGGCCCATATTTAGAGGTGATCCTTGCCATAGAATCAATGGCGATAGGATAGACAAAGGAGGAACAGTCTATCGCAAACGAATCCGGGAAATTGACCTTCGCAGTTCCCCGAAACGGATCGACCCAACGGTTCTCCCAATTGGAGCCGTACAATTCGTCAGCGGGAAACATCAAGTTCTCCTTTTCTTCCATTTCGATCTCGCTGAGGGTTGCGAGTTCTTTCAGTTCCATATTTTTCCGGATATTAACACGGTCTGCCATCAATTCAGAAACACGTTTATCCATCTTTTTAATATGAACGATTTGCTTCGGAGTCCCTTTATCTTCTTTTATTTTAGCTTCAACAGCTGATACCAGAATAGTGGTACAACAAATAAACAGTAATACTCGTATCTTCATTATTCTTATCACTTTCGACAGTAATCCCACGGTGAAAAATCATGATATAGAATGGTTTATTCCACCGTCATCCCGTCAAAGTTCGTAATTTTGAATAAGCCGGCAAAATTCAATAACGAAAAATTTCCGCAATGAAACCAAAGAAAAGCAAAAGTAAACTTTTTATCCTTTGATTTACATAAGATTAAAACAAAACATGTTTCACAACATATTAGCTGATCATTCCCCAATTTACCTTCTTAGCAAAGAGAGTTTTCAGGCGTTCGTTCAATATCCGGTTAGGTTCGGATAACAAATCGGGGTCTTCGTTCAAAACCTCCTGGGCGATATCACGCGCATACTGAAGGATTTGTCCATCGGCAGCCAGATTCGCGATCTTAAGGTCTATCCCCTCTCCGCTCTGGCGCGTTCCTTCCAGGTCACCATGCCCCCGCAGACGCAAATCGGCCTCGGCAATCTCGAAACCGTTGTTGCTGCTCACCATTATTTCCAGGCGCTTGCGTGTCTCGTTGCTCAGTTTATAAGAAGAGACAAGTACGCAATATGACTGCTCCGCCCCACGTCCCACCCGGCCGCGAAGCTGATGCAACTGGGAAAGGCCGAAGCGTTCGGCGCTTTCGATAACCATCACGGAGGCATTCGGTACGTTCACACCGACTTCTATCACAGTCGTCGCCATCAATATCTGTGCTTCACCGGAAATAAACTTCTGCATTTCCGCCTCTTTGTCGGCTGCTTTCATCTTTCCGTGAACCATGCATACCTTATATTCCGGAAACACCTCTTTGAATGTCTCGAAACCCTCTTCCAAGTTCTTATAATCCAATTTCTCACTGCCTTCAATCAAAGGATAAACGACATAGACTTGTCGACCCTGTCCGATTTCCTTACGGAGGAAGTCGTAAAGTTGCGCTTTCTTATTATCATAGCGATGCACGGTCTGGATCGGTTTACGTCCGGGTGGCAACTCATCGATCACCGAGACATCCAAGTCACCGTATAAAGTCATGGCAAGTGTACGGGGAATAGGCGTCGCGGTCATCACCAGGACATGAGGAACAATCGAATTTTTCGTCCACAACCGGGAACGCTGTTCCACCCCGAAACGGTGTTGTTCGTCTATAATCGCCAGACCGAGAGAGGAAAAGACGACTGTCTCTTCAATCAGCGCATGTGTCCCGATCACGATCTGGATCTCACCGCTCGCGATAGCCGGCAATATCTTATTCCGCTCCTTCTTTTTCGTCGAGCCGGTCAGGAGGGCTACTTTTATATCCATGTCTTTCAGAAAGCCCATGACTGTCGCATAATGCTGAGTCGCCAGAATCTCCGTCGGCGCCATCATGCAAGCCTGACAATGGTTATCGACCGCCAACAGCATAGAGAGCAAAGCCACCAAAGTCTTCCCGCTTCCCACATCTCCCTGCAAAAGGCGGTTCATCTGCCGTCCGCTTCCCATATCGGCACGAATCTCACGGACAACGCGTTTCTGCGCATTCGTCAGCTCGAAAGGCAGATATTCTTTATAAAACGTATTAAAATAATCTCCAACGGAAGGAAAGACAATCCCTTTCAACTTCAGCTTGCGCAGGTTGGAAGAACGAAGAATGTTAAGCTGGATGAAAAACAACTCGTCAAACTTCAGGCGCAGTTGGGCTTTCCGTAATTTATCGACCGATTCCGGAAAATGCACATTCCGTATTGCTTCCGGAAACGGCATCATGCGGATACGGTTCAAGACAGCCGGAGGAAGTGTTTCAGGCAGCGTCCAGTTCAAACCGCTTAACAATGTGTACTGCAAATTCTGGACCGCCCGCGAATTGAGGAACGACTTTTTCATCTTCTCGGACGTATTATAGAACGGTGTCAGCCCGTTGGCTACCTTATCCGCCTGGTCCAGCGTGTCTATATCCGGATGAGGGATATTATAGATATGCCCGAACTCAGTCGGTTTGCCGAACACGATATAATCGACACCGGTCTTGATCTTGTCCATAACATAGTTAATTCCTTTGAACCAAACCAGATCGATCGTCCCCGTCCCGTCCGTAAATTTCCCGATCAACCTCCTTGTACGCCCCTCGCCTACCGTATCGAAAAACAAGATGCGCCCTTTCAACTGTATATAAGGCATATCGCCAGTCACCTCCGCAACCTTATAAAAACGACTACGGTCAATGTATTTGTACGGAAAGTAGAACAACAGGTCTTCATACGAAGAAATGCCGGCTTCCTTCTGCAATATTTCCGCCTTTTTCGGGCCGACGCCCGGCAGATACATGATGGAACGTTTGTCGAGATCGAGCATATACAAATATTTATTTTGCAAGTAACGCCTTTGCCACCAACAGATCGAACGGAGTCGTAATCTTTATATTTTCCCGGTTTCCCGGAACAGTCTTGACCGTATGTCCGAAAGCCTCCACAACTGAAGCATCGTCAGTAAAAAACTCCGAGTAAGGTTGTTCATACGTTTTCAAAAGCAAATCATAATCGAAAACCTGCGGGGTTTGCACCGCCTGATAACGCGAACGATCGACCGGACGGCTCGACTCACCGGAAAACTCGCGGAGAGAATCGACCACAGGCACGACCGGGATAGCAGCACCCGACACTTCAGCCTCGGCAAAACACCGGTCGATAACTTCGGGAGCGACAAAAGGACGGACCCCGTCATGAACGGCGACACACGTCTTTTCATCCCCTCCAGACAGATTTCTGATTTCATCCGAAAGGAAATGCAATCCGTTCTGGACGGAATGGAAACGCGTCTCACCTCCGTTCGCTATCCGGTGCGGCACCTTACAACCGATCTCCTGGCAAAGCATCTTCCAATAGGGTTGGTGATCTTCCGGAAGCACCAGGATCAAACCGACAGACGCATCCCAGCGATGAAAAGCTTCCAACGTATGCATCAGGACAGGCTTTCCTTCCATCGGGATAAACTGCTTCGGCAAATCGCCTCCCATACGCAACCCGCGGCCTCCGGCGACTATCAGGACATATCTCTTCATTATTCCAGTTCCTCCAATACTTTCTTGACTTCCTCGTCTGCCTTGTAAAGTTTCTCCTTACACAGTTTGATCAGTCGGGTCGCCTCCTTTACCTTTTCAGAAAGAATGTCAACGTCCAGATCGCCGTTCTCGATGTCGGCGACGATCTTACGTAGTTTCTCTACTGCTTCATTATATGTTTCTGCCATGATGGGGGTTTTTGATTTATGATTTATGATTTTTGATTTATGATTTATTTCTTCAGCACTGTCGAACGTACTTCACCGTCTGCAAAACGGGTTACCAATTCGTCGCCGATGGCCAATCCGTCAGCCTGTTTGATGATCTTTCCGTCCTTCAACGTCAAACTGTAGCCTCGCTTCAAGACATAATCGGGAGAAGCCATCTTGATGAACTGTTCGGTCAACTGAATGAAGCGGTTCCGTTCCGCCAAACTACTTTCCACGCGATTTGCCAAACGCACTTGCATCGCTTCCAGCTTCGATGCCCATTGGTTTAGAAAGGCATGGGCATCCGTTGGCAATTGCATGCCCATCCGTTGGAGCTGCGAACGATTCCGTTCGATCCGGTTTATTGCCAAGACAGGCAGACGACTTCCCAATGATTGCAGGAAGTTCTTTTGCCTGGACAGGATATCGGTTGCCAACGAACAGACCTCCTGTTGCAACTCTTCCACCTCTCCGGCAGCTTTATCCATCCGCCCGATCAGAAACTCGGCCACAGCCGTCGGCGTTTTCATCCGCGTATGGGCGACCATATCCAGAATCGTATCATCGCGTTCATGCCCGATACCGGTTATAATAGGAAGCGGGAACTGCGCACAGTTGGCCGCCAGCAGATAGGAATCGAAACTATTCAGGTCCGAAGTAGCTCCGCCGCCCCGGATAATCACGACCACATCAAAACAGTCGACATAACGGTACACCCTGTCTAACGCCGCAATTACGGACTCTTCCGTCCGTTCGCCCTGCATAAGAGCCGGAAACAGCTTCGTGTAGAAAGGATAGCCTGCCTTGTTGCCAGACAACTGGTTCAGGAAGTCTTCATATCCGGCAGCCGTAGGCGAAGTAATGACAGCGATCCGCATCGGCAACGTCGGGAACGGCAACTCTTTATTCAAAGTGAAGACACCTTCTTCCTTCAATTGCCGGATGATTTCCAGCCGTTTCCGGATCATGTCTCCCAGTGTATAGGCCGGGTCGATATCCAACACAGTCAGGCTATAACCGTAGAGTTCATGGAACTCGACCGACACCTTCACCAGCACTTTCAGGCCGGAAGCAAACATCTGCCCGGTTTCCATCTCAAAATAAGGCTTCAACATCCGGAACGTCTTCGCCCAGATAGAGCCACGCGCCTTCGCCACCAGCTGTCCGGTTATCGCATTCTTCTCAATAAACTCCAGATAACAGTGCCCGGATGCAGCATTCTGACGCACGTCGCTCATCTCGGCACGCACCCAGCACGTTTCCGGGAATGCATTCAGGACAGCCTCTTTCACCCGGTTATTCAGCTCCAGCAAAGAAAACTCCTGCCGCTCCCAGTTCTGATTATTTTGCCCGTTTCCCATTTTTCCTTTCCTTTTTATATGCTTTATAGAAATCAGGAATACCATAACCTAACTCCGTATCCGGATGTTTATATTGGCTGGACGAGCGATGCAGCAGCTCGATCATCTCCCGGTTATTCAACCAAGGCAGTGATTGCCAGAGGCAAACTCCCATCCCTGCAAGGATAGGCGTGGCAAAAGAGGTCCCGTTCGCATACCTGACACTGCCGTTCGGCCCTATCACGCAGCTACTCGTACCTAACGCCACGGCATCCGGTTTCACACGCCCGTCAGTAGTAAAGCCTACGGAGCTGAAACCGCTTTTCTTTTTATCTTCATCTATCGCACCGACCGTAAAGATCCCGGCCGCATCCGATGGGAACGTGATCTTTTCCCAATCGCCGTTTCCTTCATTACCGGCACTGCAAAATACGAGTATCCCTTTATCGGCAGCCAAGTGAGCTGCCTGACTGATCATGGCAGTCTTGCCATCCAAAGCAGCCTGCTCGTACGACAGTTCATCCGCATCAAAAGCAAAATACCCGAGTGACGAAGAAATGACATCCACACCGGCACTGTCCGCATATTCAACTGCGGCAGTCCAATAGTCTTCCTCGACGGGATATTCGGAATCGCTGTCCTCACTTTTAAGCAGCAGATAAGAAGCCTTCGGAGCAGTCCCGACCATCACACCCGGAATATCGGCAGCGAGGCAGGAAAGGACCTTTGTCCCGTGGTCGTCCCCGACAAACACGCTTTTACCGGGAAAGACGACATTATGCGTTCCCAACAACCTGAGCGAATCGAAAGCCGATATCCGGTCCGCATTCATAAAACCGGCATCGATCACGGCCACCCGCATTCCTTCACCCTGAAAACCGGCTTCATGCAATTTAGTCCCGTTCAACATCTTGATCTGTTTATGAGCATAACCATACTCATTGCACAGAGGTTCATCCTCCGGCACGAAACGGTCTTCTCCCTTTTCCTCGGCCGGGACCCGCAAGTTCCCTTTCCAAATCCACTTGACGGAATCGACAATTGCCAACTGTTGCAATTGTTCGGCCACCGTACTATCGGGACTTTCCACCACGACAGTCGCAAACCACTTGCTTTGCACAACCGGGATCACACCCGTTTCAGACAACATGTCGATATACGACCGGGATATGGGAAAGTCAGCATCCGTGACGGCGATATCATTTTTAGCTCTCCGCTCGATCGCCTGCTTGGAAAGAAAGGCTTCAGGTTCCTCCACCCGGTAACCGTCATCACCCTTATCTTTCAAATAGACGCGAAAACGATAATTCTCCCCGGCCCATAGCCAGGCCGGAAGACAACACAGAAAGAGTATAGACAAATATTTTGACATCGTTGCTTTATCTTTTTCTGCAAAAATATAAATTGTATAGCATATAAAAAAGCCCGGCAACTCATTCGAGGCCGGGCCTATACGTTCTATTTTTCTTATTCGGAAATATCGCAAATAGGGATTTCACGTTTTACACTCTGACGCAAAGAGATAAGGGTTTCCGTAGCGGTCACACCCGGTATTTCCTGTATCTGCGTATTCAGCAACTCCATCAGGTGTTCATTGTCGCGTGCGTATAACTTGATCAACATCGTGTACGGACCGGTCGTAAAATGACATTCGACCACTTCCGGAATCTTCTCAAATTCGGGAACCACGTCTTTGTACATCGAACCGCGTTCCAGTTTTACACCGATATAAGTACAAGTGTTGTAACCTAAAATCTTCGGATTAATATGATAGCCTGACCCAACGATCACATTCATATCAATCATGCGTTGTACCCGTTGATGAATGGCAGCACGCGAAACACCACATTCTTCGGCTACATCCTTGAAAGGAATCCTGGCATTCTTTGAAATAATGTTCAATATCTGCCGGTCCAGTTTGTCTATCTTCTCCATTGCTTGCTTACTTTACTTTCCTGTTTTAGATTTAATGTATCAAAAGTATATAATTAATTTCAATACTATATCATAGTGAAAGAAAAAAGTGCAAAATAAATAATAAAAGCGGGCGAAAAATGCTATTTAACATATTTCGCCCGCTAATTATCGTATAAAACGACAGTCTATTATTTCTTGTCTTTTACAATTTCCAGCAATTCGATTTCGAATTTCAGCGTGCTATTCGGTTTGATGTCCTGTCCTGCGCCACGTTCGCCGTAAGCCAGATCAGAAGGAATCCAAACGATATATTTAGAGCCTACCGGCATCAACTGTAAAACTTCCGTCCAACCTTTGATTACGCCGTTAACCGGGAATTCCATCGGTTCACCGCGATCAACAGAGCTGTCGAATTTGGTTCCGTCCAGCAAAGTACCAGTGTAATGCACCTTTACTTTATCCGTAGCAGTCGGTTTATCACCTGTACCTTCCGTTACGACCTGATATTGCAAACCGCTTTCGGTTGTGAAAACGTCTTTCTTCGATTTGTTTTCAGCCAGGAACTTTTCGCCTTCTTCTTTCGTCTTCTTCGCATCTCTTGCAGAAGCTTCCATGAAGTACGTCTGAACATAAGCCTGAGCAGCCTGCGGAGTCATCTTCATAGCAGAGGAATCACCCTTGATAGCTTGGATAAAGCCGGCAATCAGATCATCAACGTTAGCAGGATCGCCCGGCAGAGTCTTTAAATTTTCTTTGTAACCTGCACCTGTGCTGATACCGATGGCATAGCTCACGCTATCTGCGGCAGTCTTCAAAGATGCACTTTTGTGTGAATCACCACATGATGTAATACCCATAGCTACAATCGCTGTAGCAACCAATACACTAATCTTTTTCATTTTTCTCTATTCTATTATTTTACTATATCCAATAATTCTACGTCGAAAACCAATGCGCTGTTCGGCTCGATCGCATCTCCCGCACCATGCTCGCCGTAGGCTAGGTCGGAAGGGATGAAAAGACGCCATTTAGAACCTACTGGCATCAACTGCAACGCTTCCACCCATCCTGGGATCACCTGCGACACACCAAATACGGCGGGTTCGCCACGCTGAACAGAGCTGTCGAATACTGTTCCGTTGATCAATGTACCATGATAATGACATTTTACCTTGTCGGAAGCAGCCGGCTTGGCCCCTTCGCCCTGCTTCAACACCTGATACTGCAAACCGCTGGGTAACGTAACGACTCCGGCTTTTCCTTTATTGATATTCAGGAATTCCTCCCCGGCTTTCTTATTAAGCTCCAGTCTTTCTTTCTGAAGATTCATGAAGTAATCGTTGATAACCTGCTTTGCTTCATCGTAACTGATTTCAGGTTCTGCTCCGCCGAGCACATCCTTCAAACCTTTTACAAAATCCTCAACCTGAAGATTATTAATGCCTGAGTTCTGGAAATTATTCCCAATACTTAAGCCAAGTGCGTAACTAATTTTATCCATTCTTTTTCTTTTCAACTAATTATGAACTACAAATGTAATGCTTTTAACCACATAAACAGCAAACAAGAAGACTTTTTTATGTAACGATAACTCATCTTAGACATGATAGTCTCCCATCAGGCCTATCCGAACTTACATTTTGTCATTTCGACAGTTCCAAAGGGGTATTTGCTATCAAATAGAATGTTAAAAAATATTACCCTTGCGGGTAATTTCCGAAAGATGCCCTATTATTTCAAAATAGGAGGGATAGTAGTGTCATTTTGATAATAAGACAAAAGCTGTACACAAAAACAGGCCTCGGTCGTATTTGCCTACCACCAGGGTTTCGTTTTTTCAAAAGAATAGTATCTTTGCAAACAAATAACTTATTCTATTAGACCATGATTAAAAAATTATTTTCGATTTTATCCCTTTGTGGATGCCTATTGGGGACTACCTCCTGCCAAAACGCAACAGAAACTGTTTCTGCCGGTCGCGACCTCGCTATCGCCGATTCCATGTTCACACACATCCTGGACAAATATAACGTCGAGAAATACGGCTTGTTGCAGGAAACGTATCCGGCCAATCCCAACAACCAGGTCACGTATCTGGCGGAAGGAGCCGAACAGAAACGCAATCAGGAGGTATCGTTTCTCTGGCCCTACTCCGGGATGTTATCGGGAGGGATCGCACTCTACAAGACAACCGGAGACGAAAAATACCTGAAAGTACTGGAAGAAAGGATTCTGCCGGGACTGGAACAGTATTGGGATAACATACGCGAACCGTTCTGCTACCAGAGCTATCCGATGTTCAATGGGGAGAGCGACCGCTTTTATGACGACAACGACTGGTTGGCGATCGACTTCTGCGACCTATACGCATTGACGAAGAACAAGAAATATCTGGAAAAGGCACAGGCTCTATACAATTATATATACAGCGGATGGGATGACGTGCTGGGTGGCGGCATCTATTGGTGCGAGCAGAAGAAGACATCCAAGAACACATGTTCCAATGCACCCGCAACCGTCCTCTGCATGAAACTGTACAACCTGACAAAAGACAATGCCTACCTCGAACAAGCCAAGAAGACATACGACTGGACCAAGAACAACCTCCGCGACCCGGAAGATTTCGTTTATTGGGATAATGTCCGCCTGGATGGAAGCATGGACAAGGCCAAATATACTTACAACAGTGGACAGATGATACAAGCCGGCGTCCTGCTCTACCAGCAATCAGGCGACGAAGCCTATCTGAAAGACGCACAGGAAACCGCTCGAGGCGCCTACCAACGTTTCACCGAAGTGCGCAAAGCCGTAGACGGCACGGAAACCCGCTTCTACACCGCCAGCCCCTGGTTTAACGTGATCCTGCTGCGCGGCTTGACAGCCCTCTATGAGGTAGACCATCATCCTGAGTATATCCGGACGATGGCAGACAACGCACGTTATGCATGGGATCATACCCGCGATGTAAACGGATTCCTCGACAACGATTGGACCGGTATCAAGACCAAAGAGCATAAATGGCTATTGGACAACGCTTGCATGGTCGAACTTTTTTCCGAAATCAATAACATCAAATAAATAGCAAACAAGATGACAACACGCAGAAACTTTCTGAAAACAGGCGGCCTCTCATTGGCAAGCCTTATGGTTGGCCAGCACTCATTCGCCCGTATGGCTGAAAAAGCCGACGACAAATTAGCTGGAGCTGCCTCCACTATGCAATATGTCTGTAAACGTCCGGCACCGGGCAAACGGCAATTCACATCCGAAGCCGTAGAAAAAGCAATCGCCACCACAAAGACAAAGCTGAAAGACCCGAAACTCGCCTGGATGTTCGAAAACTGTTTTCCAAACACATTGGATACGACTTGCGAACACAAGATGGTGAATGGTAAGCCCGACACCTTCGTCCTGACCGGTGATATCCACGCCATGTGGCTCCGTGACTCGTCGGCACAGGTATTCCCACATATCCAATTTGCAAACGACGATCCGAAAGTGAAAACCATGCTTGCCGGCGTCATCAACCGTCAGACCTGGTGTATCAACATCGATCCGTATGCCAACGGCTTCAACGAAGGGCCGACCGGCAGCGAATGGGAAAGTGATTTTACGGACATGAAAAAGGAACTCCATGAGCGTAAATGGGAAATCGATTCGCTCTGCTATCCGATCCGCCTCGCTTACCATTTCTGGAAAAAGACAGGCGACACTTCCCCTTTCGATGCCGATTGGGACAAAGCGATGAAGACCGTTTACAAAACCTTTATCGAACAACAGCGTAAGGACAACCTCGGTCCGTATCAGTTCAGACGCAAGACAGACCGCCAAGGCGATACCTTGCTGAACGACGGTTGGGGCAGCCCGGTCAATCCGGTCGGTCTGATCGTTTCGTCATTCCGTCCGTCGGATGATGCAACTCTGTTCGGATTCCTGATCCCGTCGAACTTGTTTGCCATCACATCACTCCGCCAGTTGGCCGAAATGATGCGCGAGATTAAAAACGATAACGATTTTGCCCGCCGTTGCGATTCATTAGCGGACGAAGTGGCAGCAGCAGTCGAGAAATACGGTATTGTCAACCATCCGGAATATGGCAAAGTATATGCATTCGAGGTAGACGGCTTCCACAATCATGTGTTTATGGATGATGCCAATGTTCCGAGCCTGCTTGCACTACCGTACCTGGGGTGCGTAGACATGGATGATCCGGTCTACCAGAACACCCGCAAGCTGGTGCTCAGCGATGCAAACCCTTATTTCTTCCAAGGCAAAGCCGGCGAAGGTATCGGTGGTCCGCATATCGGTTTCGGATATATCTGGCCGATGAGTATCATCATGCGCTGTAACACGACACACGACAATGAAGAGATCCGCAAATGTGTCAAGATGTTACGCGACACGGATGCAAACACAGGATTTATGCACGAATCGTTCTATAAGGATGATCCCGCCAAATTTACCCGCTCCTGGTTTGCTTGGGTCAACACATTGTTCGGTGAAATGATCTACCGCCTGGTAAATGAAGGGAAGGTGGACATTCTGAATAACTTAGGATAACAGACACATATCGTCTACAAACAGACCTGATCCGGGCATGGGTTGCATAAGAATCCATGCCCAAACTATTATGCAAAAACATCCTAATACACCGCTCGCCTATTTAAAATCAGAGAATATTGGGAAGCCGGAATGATTTTTCTTTTCTATATTTGTAAAGAATATAGAACAACTGCCTTATGAAAAAGAAACTAGTCGTACTGACCGGTGCCGGGATGAGCGCCGAAAGTGGTATTTCGACTTTCCGTGACTCGGACGGACTATGGGAGAAATACCGGGTAGAAGATGTGGCAACCCCGGAAGGCTTTGCTGCCAATCCGGAATTGGTACTCAACTTTTACAACCAACGACGCCGAGAATTATTGAACACAAAACCTAACGCCGGGCATATCGGGCTCGCCGACTTGGAACAAGAGTTCGACGTCCATATCATCACTCAGAACATTGACAACCTGCACGAACAAGCAGGAAGCAGCCATGTGGTTCATCTGCACGGTGAACTGATGAAAGCCTGCTCCGTTCGCGACTTGAATACGACTTATGATATATCGCCCGAAAATCCAGACCTACATATTGGAGACAAGGACCCTCATGGGGTACAACTCCGCCCCTTCATCGTCTGGTTCGGCGAAGCGGTTCCGATGATCGACCCGGCGATCCGCCTGGTGGAAGAATGTGACATTTTTGTGGTGATCGGGACTTCGCTCAACGTGTATCCGGCAGCCGGACTGCTGAACTATGTGCGCCGTGGCCAGCCGATCTATCTCATCGATCCGAAAGAGGTAAAAGCCTATCGCGATGATATCTGTTTCATACGGAAAGGAGCATCGGAAGGAGTAAAAGAGTTGAAGGAGTTATTACTGCAAAATCATTAATACGTTCTTAAAATCACTTACATAATAGAAGCACTTCAGGGCATTTCTATTAAATTTGCAAAGTAAACACATAGAATAAGTATTATTGAGAAATGGAGCATAATCCGACGAAGATTCCTTCGCCTTTACTATCCTTGGTTCCCATACTTGTTTTGGTAACCCTTTTATTTGTGACAATACGCACATTCGGCAGCGATGCCCTCAGTGGCGGCAGTCAGATCGTGTTGCTTACCGCTACCGCTATCTGCTGCTTAATTGCCATGACCTACAGCAAAGTACGCTGGAAGGCGCTGGAACTGGCGATGGTCAATAATATCACCGGTGTTGCGACGGCTCTGATCATCTTGCTGATTATTGGGGCTCTGTCAGGCAGCTGGATGATAAGCGGTGTCGTCCCCACCCTGATTTATTACGGGATGCAGATCATTCATCCCAGTTTCTTCTTGGCGTCGACCTGCCTCATCTGTGCGGTCGTCTCGGTCATGACGGGAAGTTCATGGACCACCATCGCCACTATCGGGATCGCCCTCTTAGGAATCGGACAGGCACAAGGCTTCTCCGACGGATGGATTGCCGGAGCAATCATTTCAGGAGCCTATTTTGGGGACAAAATATCCCCGCTTTCCGACACGACCATCCTCGCCTCGTCGGTGACAGACACACCTCTTTTCAAACATATCCGCTACATGATGGTCACAACAGTTCCCTCCATGCTGGTCACGCTCGTTATCTTCACGGTAGCCGGTTTTTCACATGAGGCGACAGCAACGGACCAGATCGAACAGTACTCGATCGCCCTGAACAACGCGTTCCACATCACGCCGTGGCTACTGATCGTGCCGGTCACCACCGGCATCCTAATTGCCAAAAGAGTTCCGTCAATCATCACGTTGTTCATCTCGGCAGCATTGGCTGGCATGTTCGCACTGATTTTCCAACCACACCTGTTGCTGGAAATTTCCGGCTTACCGGTAGAAAACATTCAATCCAATTTCAAGGGCCTGTTCATGACATTTTACGGCAGCACAGGCATAGAAACCGGTAATCCGGATCTGAACAGCCTGGTTGCCACGCGAGGCATGTCGGGCATGATGAATACGATTTGGCTGATCCTTTGTGCCATGTGTTTCGGTGGGGCAATGGCCGCAAGCGGGATGTTAGGCAGTATCACCTCTGTATTCCTGCGCTTTATGAAACGGACGGTCGGACTGGTAGCGTCGACAGTCGCATCGGGGCTGTTCCTCAACATCTGCACGGCCGACCAATATATTTCCATCATCCTAACCGGAAATATGTTCAAGGACATTTATAAGAAGAAAGGATATGAAAGCCGTCTGCTGAGCCGTACGGTAGAAGACGCCGTCACGGTCACTTCCGTACTGATCCCATGGAATACCTGCGGTATGACACAGGCCACAATCCTCGGAGTGGCGACATTCACCTACCTTCCTTATTGTTTCTTTAATCTAATCAGCCCGTTGATGAGCATCACGATTGCTGCAATCGGGTTCAAAATAAAAAGAAAAAATGAAAAAACTGAAAGTGTCGTTACTGGCTAAGGTCGTTATTGCCATCACAGCCGGTGTTGTGTTCGGGCAGTTCCTGCCCGGCGGGATCGCCCGCATCTTTGTTACATTTAATTCTTTGTTCGGCAACTTCCTGTCGTTTTCAATCCCGCTCATTATTCTGGGGTTGGTGACACCGGCCATCGGGGAATTAGGCAAAGGGGCCGGCAGGCTACTGGCATTAACTGCACTGCTCGCGTATGGTTCGACTATTTTTTCCGGTTTCTTTACCTATTTCAGCAGCTCGGCAATCTTCCCCCACATCCTACCGGTCAACACGGAGTTGACGGCAATGGAAAATCCCGAAGATTTCATGTTGCAACCCTACTTCACAGTCGCCATGCCACCACCAATGGATGTCATGACAGCTTTACTGCTATCCTTCACCATCGGACTCGGCTTGTCTTATATCGACAGAGGAGTATTGCACGAAGCCTTTTCCGACTTCCAGAAAATCATTACGAAACTGATCGAGGCAGTTATCATTCCTTTATTGCCACTTCATATTTTCGGCATTTTCCTAAACATGACGGTGAGCGGGCAAGTCATGAGCGTAATCACCATGTTCCTGAAAGTGATAATTGTAATATTTGTCCTGCATGTCTTGCTGCTGCTTATCCAGTTCACTGTTGCTGGCAGCGTGAGTGGAAAAAACCCGCTCAGGTTACTGAAAAACATGCTTCCGGCTTATGCAACCGCATTGGGGACACAGTCCTCAGCCGCCACCATCCCTGTAACATTGGCACAGGCGGTCAAGAACGGAGTACGGGAGAACATCGCGATCTTTGTCATTCCCCTTTGTGCCACTATCCATCTGGCAGGCAGCACGATGAAGATCACCACCTGTGCGATGGCAATCATGTATATGTCAGGTGAGCCCGTCACCTTTACTTCCCTTGCCGGATTCATTATGATGTTAGGAGTCACGATGGTAGCAGCTCCCGGTGTACCGGGGGGCGCTATTATGGCTGCACTCGGATTGCTACAAAGTATGTTAGGGTTCAACGAGACATTACAGGCGCTGATGATTGCTCTTTATATTGCAATGGATAGTTTTGGGACCGCTTGCAATGTGACGGGCGATGGAGCGATTGCGGTCGTAGTGAACAAGATTGCCGGTGAGTAAATCATAAATCACACAGCCTTTCGACTCCCTTTTCCCGCATCATGGTTGCCGCGATATGCGCACAGGCATAAGCATCGGCCATTGCATGGTGATGATAGGTCAGATCGTATCCACAATGAGCGGCAACAGTCTGTAGTTGGTGGTTGACCAAGAAAGGATACATGCGCCTTGACAAGCGACAGGTACAATAGAACTGATATTTGGGATAGGCAAGGTCATAGGCTTCGTGAGCAGCCCGCAGGCAACCTTCGTCAAAAGGGCTGTTATGGGCAACCAGAGGAATGTCCTGCAATTTGCCGGCGATCCCAGACCAAACTTCCTCAAAGTCAGGAGAATCGATCGTATCCTGCATGGTTATACCATGAACGGCAGTGGTAAACCGGGTGTAGAAGTTCGGATACGGACGAACCAGCGTGTAAATAGAATCGATCACCTTATTATCCTCAATAATGGCAATCCCGATACTACAAATACTACTACGTTTCCCATTAGCAGTCTCAAAGTCGATTGCGGCAAAACGTTCCATATTTTTTAATTTACAATTGATAACGGACAATGACAACTAATCCAACGAGGGTGTGTCAATTTGATATCACTGGACGCAGATAACACAAAATACACAGGCGAACGCAGATTTATTTTACTGATAATTAATAATATCTGCGTTAATCTGCACTCGTCTGTGTTATCTGCGTCCCATGAATACCAATATTTGGCACACCTCATCATTAATTGTCAATTATTTACTAAAGTCTCTCGGTGTCGGAACTCCCGGAAGCGGTTTGCGGTTCTGGAGTTCTTTCATGACCTCCTGGATGGCACGGTCAAGCTGTTGGTCTTCACCGTTCCATTCTTTAACAGGATCATTATCGATCAGGATATCGGGATCGACACCCTGGTTCTCGATAATCCAGTTACCTGTCTTCGGATCGAAACTTGTAAAGAAAGGTACGCGGATGTCCGTCCCATCCATATAAGGTAACGAGCCGCTGATACCGACGATACCGCCCCACGTACGCGTCCCGATCAGTTTACCCAATCCTAATGCACGAAAGCCCCATGGAAAGAGGTCACCATCGGAAGCCGAGTATTTATTGATCAAGCATACTTTCGGACCTACCTGCACAGCATCGGGAACAGTTCCGATACGAACCGAACCACGACGCATCGTCAGCCGGTATGGTTCGCGTGAAAGACGTTCAAGGATCATCGGCGAAACATTACCGCCGCCATTGGCACGGTCATCGATAATCAGACCTTCCTTATCAAGCTGCGGATAGAAATAGCGGGAGAATTCGTTCAGTCCTTCCGGTCCCATATCCGGGATATAGATATAGCCAATCTTGCCGTTCGACGCTTTGTCGACTTTCTTGATATTATCCTGTACCCAGTTATAATGATACAAAGAATATTCTTCTTCCAGCGGACTGATCACGATCTTGCGCGCTCCCTCCAACTGCGGTTTGCTGTTCAACGAAATTTCCGTCGGGACATCTGCCTTGCCGACCAACAACGAATACATATCTTTCACACTGTTTGTCGGCACGCCGTCGATCGCCACGATAAACTCGCCCACCTTCGCCTCGATGCCCGGTTCCGCAAGCGGAGAGCGCAACGACTTGCTCCAGGAAGCGCCCGGAAGAATCTTTTCCAAACGGAAGAAACCACTCTTGTCACGAGAGATCTCAGCACCTAACATACCCGTTTTAATCCGGTCGGGACGTTCCGCCTCACCCGGATTCACATACGCATGACCACAGTTTAGTTCGCCGATCATCTCACCGATGATGTAGTTCAAATCCAGACGTGTTTTGGCATACGGAACAAGCACCTGATATTTTGCCTTGACCGCATTCCAATCTACCCCGTGCATATTCTCCAGATAGAAACCGTCACGGAAGGCCCGCCATGCCTCATCGAAAATCTGTGCCCATTCCTTCGGATAATCGACCGTGATTTTCATATTCGACAGGTTCACCGGATCGCTCAAGTCTGCTTTTCCCGAAGGGATATCTGTCACATAAAGAGCATTATTCTTGAAGAAAAGCGCTTTCTTGCTACCGGGTTCGACACCCATAGAAGCACCGTCAGCCACCACGTCTTCCTTCTGCTCCTTCAGGTCGAATACTTTCGTTCCGCCACGTCCCCAGTAGTAAACTTTATTTCCGTCCGAATAGAAATTCCCGTAATAGGAAGGGCTCACCGGCAGCTTGACGATACGGTCCGTAATCCCGTCGAAATCGATCTTGACAACAGAAGTAGCAAGTTCGTCTTTCTTTATATTTTCCTTCTTTGCCGGTGTATTTTTCTTTGATTCCTCTTTGGCAACAGCAACTTCCGCGTCCTTCTCTATGAAAGGCGAAGGAGTGTCTTTGGACAACATCGCCAGGTAAACTCCATACATATTATTATAGACATGGTTCCATTCCAGTGATCCGTAGGTCGGATTGAAGTCCCGGGCAGATGCAAAAACCAGATATTTACCATCCGTACTGAATACCGGAGAAGAAGAATCATACCACTTATCCGTCACCGGATATTCTTTCCTATCAACCAGATTATAAACATAAACGATGCTATATTCATTGTTCCCTGTACGGGTATAAGTCAACCATTTGCTATCCGGCGAGAAAGTCACGCCCCGCGGTTCGCCCATCGGATCCTGCAACAAGGTGGTCACCTGTTTTGTAGCAATATCCAACAGGTTAACACGATTCTTACGATCCGTATAAACGAGTGTCTTCGAATCCGGACTCAGTTCGAAACTACGGATATAAGTATCATTGTCCTTTGTCAGCTGGACGGGCTCACCTCCGGTGGCATCCTGCATATAAAGCTCCGTCTCTCCGGTGGCATCCGAAATATAGACGATGAATTTGCCATCGGGCGACCATTGCGCATCACGGTCATGTGCTCCCGGAGAACGGGTGATATTCTTTGTCACTCCCTTTTCAACCGGCAAGTTGAACACTTCTCCGCGGGCAGTCACCACTAAACGTTCACCATCAGGTGACAGACTGGCCTCAGTAAGATAACCGGCCCCGTCCTTAATTTCGCTACGGGCATAGATATTGTCGGAAGTCAGGGTGATGTTCACCTTTTCCGGCTTTTTGCTCCCGGCATCCATCTTATAAATATAGCCACCGTTCTCGAAAACGATCATATTACCGTTTGCGCTTGGGAACTTCACATCGTATTCGGTAAAGTCTGTGACTTTGTCCGTCTGTTTGGTCTTCGTATTATACACAAAGATATTCATTGTCCGGTCACGGTCGGAAAGGAAAAAGATTTCATCGCCGATCCACATAGGGATAATATCCTGGGCAGGATTGTCCGTAATGTTTTCGACAGTCTTCTTATCGGGATTATAAATCCAAATATCATCCGCCATCCCGCCTTTGTAATATTTCCAGGTACGGAACTCCCGCATGACACGGTTATAAGCCAGTTGTTTACCATCAGGAGAATAGCTGCAGAATCCGCCTTCGGGAAGTGGAATAACTTCGGACAAGCCACCCTCCTTTTCCACCGTGAACAACTTTCCGCTGAAACCGTCGCTGATGCGGTTACGATACACGATCCGGCTGCCGTCAGGCGTCCAGGTCATCACGATATTGTTCGGCCCCATACGGTCACCCAAGTCATCCCGGCTGTTCGTTGCCGTATAGGTCACACGCAACGGTTCCCCACCCGTCACCGGCATAGTGTAGACTTCCGTATTACCATCGTATTGCCCGGTAAATGCAATCGTTTTGCCGTCCGGAGAAAAACGGGGAAACATCTCGTACCCCACATGCGAAGTCAGGCGCCCGGCTTCGCCACCCGTAGCCGGGACCTTGTAGAGGTCGCCCGCATACGAGAAAACAATCTCATTGCCGTTCGTAGCCGGAAAACGCAACAGACGCGCTTCATCCGCCGCCATCAACAGTGAAGGGGCACCAGCCAGAACCAATAAAGAAAAGATAAGTTTCTTCTTCATACCTATTATCGTTTAGTCTGCCGACAAAGGTAAAAAAAAGTAAATCTCAAAGTATATTCCTGCGCAGATATTCCTTTATTTTCCACCACAATAATTGCTGTTTCGCGACAAAAGAAGACCAACCGGACAACAATCTCCCCGTTTGCTTATAAAATTCAGGATCACAAACCGATATGCACTGCCGGTCCATGCTTGCTGCAGAAAATAAATAGAAGCGGCCATTCTTCAACAGAATGCCTAAAGTATCCTCCTCCCGAACAAAACCAACAATATCCACAAAATTAATACTACCAACTGATAAAAAAGAAAATGAAGACTCCTTAAATTCCACATGATGCAAAACGACATAAGGTCGCAATTGCCAAAAAAGCTCAGCAATATTGACAGGATCAAGTTTTTTCAAAAAGGATAGCAACCATTGCTCCTGAAGATTTGAGATAGATAAAGGTAATTCCATATTTACTTAAATTCTACCCGAAAACACCCCATGTTTCCAACAATATCTCAAACAGGATGGTTATTATAAAGAAACGTGGGAATTAACAACATACACTCGATTAAGGACCTCGAACAACCTATAACTAGTTGTATGCGATAATTACCCACGTTTTTTATCTTGAATACACAAGTGCATAAACACCCACTTTGCATGACAAGAAAAAACGCGAACAAAATTCACATACTATCCACTAGTTATTCAGAAATTTCGAGGTTTCAATCAAGAGATAATATATAAACTTTCGTGTTCACCACCAAAGTTGTACCAGCGATAACGCTTTATCTAGCTTACTGTACACGACAAAGATAAACAGAAGATTCAAAAAACCGATATTCCTCCCTCCTTTTTTCAAGGTTCTTTAGAAAAAACACAGAAAAAGCCGGCTACGAACGGAATATCATCTATTCCATCGTAGCCGGCCACATTTTAACTAATACCTACTTTTTATATCGCTTAATCTCTAACGACAGACATCAATAGTAACCTTCATTCTGTTCTTCGCTGAGTTCGCCGACAGGGTTCAAACGGTCGATGTGTTTCTGCGGGATAGGACGAAGTTTGTGATACGGTTTGATGTAGATTGCATCCGGATTGTATTTCTTCACCCAGTCATACAACAGTTCACAACGAACCAAGTCTTCCCAACGGTTGGTCTCTCCCAACAATTCACGCCCACGTTCGTTCAGGATAAATTCGATAAAATCACCCTGCAGGTCGGCGGGGGAAACTTTCAATGCGTCATACGTGCTCTGCGTATCGTTCACTCCACCTTCGAAAAGCCAGATCTGTTGGTCTTTCTGCTCACCTTCAGCCCAAGCGGCACGCTTGCGGATCACATTGATATATTCAGCAGCTTTGTCGAAATCTCCTTTACGACCAGCAGCTTCCGCAGCCAACAGATATGTTTCTCCCAAGCGCATACGCACCCATTCGCGAGATCCCTTTTCTTCGGATACGGAAGGACGGCTCGGATCAAGATATTTCACCAATGACGGGAAATAACGGATCGAGTGCATTTCGCGAGGGAAATAAGAATAAGTATAGTTGGCACGGAATTTACGCATATCATCACTGTTCGATTCATATCCGGTCTTTTCCATCGTATAATAAATAGCCGTATCGCCATGCTGGAATTTCAGCTGACCGGAAATCTGTCCTTTTGAAGGATCCGGATTGAAGTAAACAGAGCCGTCATAAGACAGGGATTCCCAAACAGGCAAGGTATTCACATTATTGGCATAATATACCCACTTGAAACTCTTGTAGAAACGAGAATCATGCAGCCGGTCGTACAGATCATCCATAGTCTTCTTGGTAGCCACATGACGGCGGAATGGACGACCATTTTCAATGTCACGTAACATACCGGGCTGGTCTTCATACCAAGACAACCAATAAAGATGCTGTTTGTTACCATCTCCATTGAACATAGGCTCTGTTGTAAACTGCACGGCAAACACGGTCTCGGAATTCCCCTGATTCTTGATATCCCACAGAGAGGAGAAGTTTTCTTGCAGAGAGTAAGCCCCACTGTTGATCACTTGCTCTGCATAATAAAGCGTACTGTCCATATCCGTCGCTTTCTGACCACGCGCGTCCTTGACCGCACTGCCACGAGTCAGATAAACCTTCGCTAACAGATGGGCAGCTGAATACCGTGTGGCACGTCCCAAAACTGAAGCCTTCTCCGGTAAATTTTCGGCAGCATTACGCAAATCACTAATGATAACATTATAAATATCTGCAACCGGAGCACGCTTGAAATCCGTCCGAATCTCGAAACTGCCTTCCGTTACCAAAGGAATACGTCCGAACTGTTGCACCAAATCAAAATATAAATAAGCACGGATAAATTGCATTTCGGCATAACTTTGTGTTTTCACACTTTCTAACAAGTCTTGGGAATCCAGAATCTTCTGCATGGCGATATTGGCATCACTAATCCCTTTGTAATGGTTTTCCCACATCTCATACAGAATACCGTCGTCCGGATTCAGCTGTGTCGCATATTTATTATACGATTCACGGTTACTACCATCTTCACCTTCCGTAAACAAGTCAGTTCCTAATTCGGTCAGAACATTGAAACGTTCACCGCCGACTCCCCAGCGGAGGAAACCGTAAGCTGCCGTAATGGCGGCATTTACCCCGGCTTCCGTTTCATAATAATCGTACGACATCACCGGAGCATCGTCTTCGCTTAACCAACTGCTGCAACCTGATGTAGAAAGCGTCAGGCCTGCCAGCATATAGTAATATATAGATTTCATTTTCATTCCTTATTTATTAAGATTAAAATTACAAAGTCAAGTTTATACCAAAAATCCAAGAGCTGATACTCGGAGTACCGAAACCACTACCGTTTGTTTCAGGATTACCTGCCGCGTTGACTTTGGCCGCTTCCGGGTCGATACCTGTATAGTTGGTAAAGATGAACGGATTTTGTGCCGTAAAGTAAACGCGCAGTTTCTCAACCATAAACTTCTGAGTCAGGCTCTTCGGCAACGTATATCCCATCGTCATTGTCTTCACACGGAGGAAATCTGCCTTTTCATAATAAGTGGACGTGATGTAGATCGGACGCTCTTCGTCGATACTCGGACGAGGATAAGCGTTCGTCGGGTTGTTTGGTGTCCAGTAGTCCACTTTCACACCACCATTACGTCCGCAATGTTCCACCGCATAAATATCGTTATACAGCATAGCGCCAAAGCTCGCATATAAGAAGACCGACAAGTCGAACCCTTTATAGTTGAAGGTATTCACCATACTGGCAATCAGCTTCGGACGCGGGTTACCCAGAATCTGCTTATCAGCATCCGTAATCTTATAGTCATTGTTCACATCCTCAATCTTGATATCACCCGGAGCAAAATCCGTTCCGTTGGCAGCGAATTTCGCCATCTCGGCAAGATCTGCCTCCGTGTTCTGCCAGATACCCACCTTGTGGTAGTCATAGTGAACATTCACCGGCTGGCCGATAAACCATTTGCTACCGATATCGTCGTTCTTGCCATTATACAGTTCAACGATTTCCTCCTTGTTGGAAGACAACATCAAATCAGTTGTCCACTGAAAGTCTTTCGTATTGATGTTCATAGAGTTAATAGACACTTCTATACCTTTATTACGTGTCTTGCCCACATTCGACAACACATCGGGGAAGCCGGAAACAACCGGCAACTGGCGTTTCAGCAACAGATCATGTGTGTTCTGCATATACAAGTCGATCGTACCGTTGATACGTCCTCTCAACACACCAAAATCGATACCCAAGTTCCACTGATCCGTCGTTTCCCACGTCAACAGACTATTGGCCATCGCATTCGGAGCATATCCGATCGTCGGAGTTCCACCATTATCAAACGGATAACGGATCAACGACAATGTACCTTTCGTCTGGTAAGGATCTACGGCCGAGTTACCGGTCTTACCAAAACCAAGTCTCAGTTTCAGGTTATCCAACCATCCGGAAGTATTCGCCATGAAAGATTCTTCATTGATACGCCATGCCAATGCGGCAGAAGGGAAAAGCACCCACTTGTGTCCGTCGGCCAGACGGGAAGAACCGTCATAACGAGCGGAAACCGTCAACAGGTAACGTCCCAAATAGTTATAATTGATACGTCCCATGAAAGAAGCCATATTCCACTTGATCATCGAACTGCCGATCGTGTTAGTCACCAATCCTGATCCCAAATCATAATATTTCAGGTTATCAGCCGGCAGGTTCTCCATTGCAACATTCACACTCTCCTTTTTGTCTTCCTGGATGGACTGCAACAAAGTCACACCCAATGTGTGCTTGTCATTAAACGTCTTATCGTAGAAAAGCATATTTTCCAATGTAAACATCGTGTATTTGTCCACAGCGTTCCTTGCATATGAAGTCCCCATACCCCGATTACTGGTTTCGGCGGAACGAAACTCATAGTCCTGTACGGTGCGGGCATCAATACCCAAGTTCGAACGGAACTTCAAACCGTCGACCGGCAGTTTGATGTCCAAAGAGTAACTACCTAAATAGCGGGTAGTCTTCAACGGACGGTCTACAGCGCCCGGAACAAGGTCCATCATCGTATTATATACATTATAAGAACCCGGTAACGGAATAATCTCACCGTTTTCATCCCACAACTGTGCCAACGGGCTTAAGCGCCAGCCACCGGCAAGTCCGGCTCCGCGCTGCTGAATGGCATGCGAATATTGCGTCTGCGCCCCGATCTTCACATATTTGTTGATTTCATGGTTCAGGTTCAAACGGATCGAATAACGTTCATAATCCTCATCCTTGAAAATACCGTTATTCTTATTGTAAGTGGCAGAAGCCAGGAAGTTCGTCCGTTCACCGCCGCCGCGGATACTCAATTGATGGTCGGTCACCATACCTGTACGAGTCACATGATCCATGTAGCGGGTCGTACGCACACGGGACGGGTTGTACACACCATCTTCCCCCCAACCCATCATGACCGATTCCATGATCGACGGGTCGCGCGTAAATCCCGGGCAAACCAAATCCTGGTCTCTTGAAGCCACATCTGAATTGTAGCGGATCGCACTATTGCTCGTATTGCGATATGCCTCGCGCGTATATTCGGCATATTCCGGACCATCCCAGAAATCAAGTTGGTTCAGGATTGTCTGTGCTCCGACATATCCGTTATAATCGATCTGCGTCTTGCCTGATTTACCTTGCTTGGTCGTGATCAAAATAACACCGTTCGCACCACGTGCACCATAAATAGCCGTTGCCGACGCGTCTTTCAGCACTTCCATAGACTCGATATCCGACGGGCTGATTTCGCCGATACCACCGGTAACGGGAACACCGTCGATCACATACAGCGGATCATTGCTTGCCGTGATCGAACGTTTACCACGGATCATCACGCTCGGAGTCGAACCCGGTGACCAGTTGGAGTTAGAAACGACCACACCCGGAATACGTCCTTGCAACGCTTCCGACGCGGTGGAGGTCGGGACAGCTGCGATCTTGGAAGCATTTACGGAAGCGACAGAACCTGTCAAGTCTCTTTTCTTCACCGTACCATAACCGACCACAACAACCTCGTCCAGGCCTTGAGCATCCTCTTTCATCAGGATGTCGAACTTATTTTTGTTATCGACCTTTACCTCCATTGGCAAGAAACCGATATAGGAGATTTCCAACATTTCCCCCGGAGCAGCCTCCAAAGAGAAGTTACCATCCATGTCCGAGACGGTACCGTTGGTCGTTCCCTTAACAACGATGTTCGCTCCGGCTACGGGGAAACCGGTCTCATCGGTAATGACACCGGTGATCTTCTTGGCTTTCTGATTCTTCACGGGAGCCTGCGCTTCGGCTTTGACGATGACGATCGTCTTGTTGCTCACCTTGTAAGAAAGGCCGTATTTTTCCAGTACTTGAGACAGGATGTCTTTCAATTGGCGGTTGGAAGCCGAAACGACAACGTCGGCATCTTCGCTTAGGATCACATCCCGATAGACAACCGAGAAGGAAGTCTGAGCCTCCAAATTCTTAAAAAACTCTTTCAATGTGACATTTTGCAAATTCATCGACATCGTTTGCGTAATGTCTTGTGCGTACACAGTCGTACACAATAACAGGAGTGCTGCACTCCGAAATACTTTCTTCATGACTATGATTAATAGACTTAAGTTAGAATTAAACAATTGATTTTTAAAAACACTTTTTTTCGATTTCAGTTGTTCATCGTCATAGGCTTATCTTATTTTTAATTGATTAGACTTATTGATCGTAACATTGTTTCCTGTGATCTCATAATTAAATCCGTACTGGAATTTCAAAGCTTCCATGACATACGGGAGTTGCTCATCCTTGAAAGAGCCGGAAATCTGGTCGTTCGCAATCTCCGGGCATAGCAGGTCAATATGCACTCCATACCATCTTTCGATCTTTTGGAACACCGAACCCAACTTCTCCGATTCGAACACCAGATGATTTTGCGTCCAAGCTGTTTCTTTTATATTGTCTGTATTGTGGCAACTGATTTTTCCACTATTTTTCGAATAGATCGCTTTCTGCGACGGCTTCAGGATAAAACTTTCAGAAGGAGATTTAGAATCATAGAGGCGCACGGAACCTTCAATCAAAGAAGTCTCTACAAAGTCATTATCCTCATACGAATAGACATTGAAGCAAGTTCCCAACACTTCGATATTCAAATTGCCGACCTGCACGACAAACGGATGTTTCTTATCTTTGGAAATCTGGAAGTAGCCTTCGCCCTTCAAGCGGGCGACACGCTTGCCATCGACATAGGCATAAGACAAAGAACTCTCCGAATTCAATTTGACAGAGCTCTTGTCTGGCAATGTCAACTGCACTTTATCTCCAGCCGGGACTTCCGCCAAGAAAGAAGTATTCTCTTTTTGCAGTTCGTGCAGAAGAGAAAAATTCCACGCCGTAACGGACAAGACTGCAATCACAGCTACCGCCGCCACGATACGTGACCAGCGAATGGATGTTTTAGGAGGATTTATCTGTAAACGAAGGTTCCGATGAATTTCCCGCTTACGGACGGCTTCCATAGGCGGATAAATAGTATTCTCATTCCAAAATGATTCCATTCTTTCGGATAGTTCCTGATCCGAAAGATGATTCAAGGACTCCTTGAAGTCCTCGAAATCTTTCTGATTGGTCTTTCCGCTTAAGAATTGAGAATATAATTTATTAAATAAATCGGTCATAATTTGTCGATTGTTTATAGTTACACGAAGATGTATCGAAAAAGTACCAGACACTTTTATATGCTCTAAAGCATATTTTTTGTTTCATGCAAGAGAAAATTTATTTTCCTCCGCATGAAAATTTATTTTCTCCTGCATGAAAATAAATTTTCACCCAAATGGAATACCTGAAAAAAATAGGGAAATCATCAGAGAAACGAAGGCGTTTTCTGATTTTCTATATAAAAAGGACAAACAAGTAATTATATTTCCGGAGCTCCTCGCGCAGAGATTTTAATGCGGCAGACAAATGGTTTTTTACCGTTTGCTCGGAGATATCCGAAAGGGCAGCTATTTCGGCATTGCTCATTCCTTCTTCACGGCTCATTTCAAAGATGTTTCGCTGCGCGGGAGTCAGTTTTTGCTTGGCAAGCGCTAACTTGTCGATAAAGTCATCATAATATATTTTTTCTACTGTAGCATTATCCAGTAAGTTCTCATCTTCACAAAAGCGAATGTAATCTTCAAAATCTGGACGGTTAATCTGTCGGCGAAAAACATCGATCACATGGTTCTTGGCTATCGTGAACAACATGGATTTGAAAGAACCTTCAACAGACAAGGAGGCACGCATGTTCCAAAGCTTGAGAAACGTCTCCTGCACGATATCTTCCGCCTGGACAACAGATTTCGTATGCAGTAAGGCGAAACCGTACAAAGAGTCCGCATACATATTATATAATGTATCGAATGCTTCATAAGAACCACGTTTAAGTTTTTCTATAGTATTGCTATGTATCGCTGTTTCGTGCATATTCACCTCTGTCGTCCCTCACTTTGGGTTCGTAAAGATAGAAATAAACTACTAAACGACTACTATTTAGTTTATTTATCTCTTTTTTTATAATAATACCGTATCTTTACGCACATAAAAACGCGAAGCATGAAATCATTATTTATTCTGACCTCAGCACTACTATTTACGACAAACGTGCTGGCCGAAAATGATCCGCTATGGATGCGCTATCCGGCAATTTCTCCAAACGGTGAAACGATTGCCTTTACTTACAAAGGCGATATCTACACTGTTCCGGCAAACGGTGGCAAAGCTACCCAGTTAACAACCCACCCGGCTCACGATACGCGCCCGGTCTGGTCACCTGACGGCAGCAAGATCGTATTTGCTTCTGACCGGAACGGAAATTTCGACATCTTCGTGATGGACAAGGAAGGAGGCAGCCCAAAGCAGTTGACCACCCACTCCGCAAACGAATATCCGGAAACGTTCAGCGATGCGAAACATATCCTCTACTCGGCAGCCATCCAACAGGATACGAAAGACAGCCAGTTCCCGTCCGGACAATTTCCTCAAATCTACCGGATCAGCTTGGACGGCGGGCGCCCTGAGCTCTATTCCTCCCTGGCGATGGAGAGCCTGGCGTTGAACAAGAAGGGCGACAAACTCTTATACCAGGACAAGAAAGGATACGAAGACCCCTGGCGCAAACACCACCAGTCATCTATCACGCGCGACATCTGGTTGTGCACGCTCGGTCCGGAACGTTCCTTCCAAAAGATCACTTCCTTTAAGGGAGAAGACCGCAATCCGGTATGGGCGGCAGACGGTTCTTCCTTCTACTACCTAAGCGAAGAAAAAGGAAGCTTTAATATATTCAAGAACGACCTGACCGGCAAAAGTAGCCGGCAGATAACCAACCATACCACGCATCCCGTCCGTTTCCTGACTTCCGACAGCAACGGTAACCTCTGTTATGGGTATGACGGTGAAATCTATACGGTCAAAGAGGGCGCACAACCAAAGAAAGTGGATGTCCGGATCATTTCGGACAAGGTGGAGAACGACCTGATCCACCAACTCAAGACAAGTGGGGCCACCGATATCGCAATTTCTCCTAATGGAAAGGAAGTTGCCTTTATCGTGCGTGGCGATGTATATGTGACTTCGGTCGACTATGAAACAACCAAACAGATCACCAACACCCCACAGCAAGAACGCGATCTCGATTTCAGCCCAGACGGACGCTCATTGGTTTACTCGGCCGAACGGGGTGAAACCTGGGGAGTTTATCAGAGCAGCCTGGTGCGCAAGGACGACAAATACTTCACCTATGCACAGGAATTGAAGGAAGAGCCGTTGGTGGTAACTTCTCAGACCTCTTTCCAGCCGATGTATTCTCCCGACGGAAAGGAAGTAGCTTTCTTGGAAAACCGTACGACTTTACGCGTGATTAACTTAAAAAGCAAACAGGTACGTACTGTCCTGGATGGCAAATACAACTATTCGTATGCCGATGGTGACCAACATTACCAATGGTCACCCGACAGCAAATGGTTCCTTGCCAAATACATCGCAGTTGGTGGATGGAACAATACGGACATCGTTTTAGTGAAAGCAGACGGCAGCGGCGAAATGACCAACCTGACCGAAAGCGGCTATTCCGACAACAACGCTAAATGGGTGCTGGATGGGAAAGCGATGATCTGGTCATCCGACCGGGCCGGTTACCGCAGTCATGGCAGCTGGGGAGCACAAAGCGACGTCTACATCATGTTCTTCGACGGTGAGGCATATGATAAGTTCCGTCTTTCCAAAGAAGAACAAGCACTGCTGGACGAAGAAAAACAAGATCAAAAGAGCGATACAGATAAAGGCAAGGATAAAGACGCTAAAAAAGATAAAGACAAGGACAAAGACAAGAATAAAGACAAAAAGGAAGAGCCAACTGTCGAACCGCTCAAATTCGACTTGGCAAACCGCAAAGACCGTATCATGCGACTGACTGTCAACTCCTCTTTCTTAGGTGATGCCGTCTTGACTCCTAAAGGCGACAAGCTCTATTATTGTGCAGCTTTCGAAAGCGGTTATGATTTATGGGAACACGATTTCAAAGAAAACACAACCAAACTGCTGATCAAAGGTGTCGGCGGTGGCAGTATGTTCGCAGACAAAAAAGGCGAAAATATTTTCCTCATTTCAGGAGGTCAGCTGAAAAAGATCGAGGTCAAAAACAGCAAAACGGCTCCGATCGCATTCAAAGCCGAATTTTCATACCGTCCGGCAAAGGAACGCGAATATATCTTCCATCACACCTGGCGTCAGGTATTAGACAAATTCTACGATCCGGAAATACACGGTATCGACTGGGCTGGATATGAAAAAGCATACGAAAAGTACCTTCCTCATATCAACAATAATTACGATTTCGTAGAAATGCTTTCCGAAATGCTGGGCGAACTGAACGGTTCGCATACCGGAGCCCGTTACTACTCCGCTTCCTCTACTCCGGCCACAGCCAGCCTGGGCGCATTTTATGACAACGGATACACAGGCGACGGCTTAAAGGTTGAAGAGATCATCGCCAAAGGCCCACTGACAAAAGCCGACAGCAAGATCAAACCGGGCTGTATCATCGAAAAGATAGATGGAACAAGCATCAAAAGCGGCGAAGATTATTATCCGCTATTAAATGGCAAGGCAGGCAAGAAGGTATTGCTGTCCGTTTACAACCCGACAACTAAAGAGCGTTTCGAAGAACAAGTGAAACCAATCACTTACGGTGTACAGTCTAATTTACTTTACAAACGTTGGGTGGAACAAAAGCGCCAGATGGTCGAGAAATTGTCAAACGGAAGAATCGGATATGTACATATCAAGGGGATGAACAGCGAAAGTTTCCGCGAAATCTATTCCGATATGTTAGGCCGCTACCGTGAGAAAGAGGCAATCATCGTCGACACGCGCCATAATGGCGGTGGCTGGTTGCACGAGGACCTGGCAATCCTGTTGAGCGGAGAACTGTTTGCCAAATTTATGCCGCGTGGACAATTCATCGGCAATGATCCTTTCAACAGATGGTTGAAACCGTCATGCGTGCTGATGTGTGAAGATAATTATTCAAATGCACACGGTTTTCCTTGGACATACAAGACTCTGAAACTTGGCAAACTGATCGGTGCTCCTGTACCAGGCACGATGACTGCCGTATGGTGGGAATCGCAGATTGATCCGTCGATCGTCTTCGGAATCCCACAGGTCGGCATGAAGGATATGCAAGGACGTTACCTTGAGAATCTGCAACTCGAACCTGACATTGAGGTCTACAACTCCCCCGAATCACAGCTAAAAGGTGAAGACCACCAGCTAGAAGAGGCGGTAAAAGAGATGCTGAAAGAGGTTAATAAGAAATAATAAAAAAGGAGGAGTGTCGAAACTATCCTGTTCCCGCACTTGACGCGGGATCGCATTAAAGCCAGCCCTATAAAAATCTGATTGATAAGGTCTGTCCTTTTGCGGCCCCGCGTCAAGCGCGGGGACAAGGGAATTTTGACACACCTCCTTTTTTAATCTTCATCTGCCCATACAAATTTGTCAAAACGAGCAGAAAAACGACACAAAGAACGGTACCGTAAAATCGACAATAATTCCATGAAAAATTGAAATAAAAACAAGGTCTTTCCCCGAATAACGGGTAATGATCGGTAAAGTTGTGTCCATAGTCGTGGCACCTCCAGCACAGATAGGAGACAACCGGCCGAAATATTTGACAAAAAGAGGCGCACCGAGAAGGGCCATAATCTCTCGCATGATATTCGCCATTAAAGCAATCGTCCCTAATTCGGTGGCAAGTTGGACACCCAAAGAAGATTCCTTCAATTGGGTAATCAGAATAGATGATAGAGAATAATAGGCAAAACCGCTTCCTACCGCCAGACAATCAAAAACACTCCACTGCGTAAGCAACAAGCTGACCAAAGCCGAGAATACTAACGTCCCGGCAATCGTGGCAAAAGGGACCAAAAGCAGTTTCGGACGAATACTGCCGAGAATATCCTTTAGCTTCTTATCACTACCGATACTAAGCCCGACCTGAAACATGAGCAGATATAAAACATATACCGTAATGTCGTTTTCAATGACGACATCGGGTAACCGGCCACTCCATCCCAACACGCAACCGAGCGCAAAAAAACCTACAACGATCAAGCTTCCTTTCATCCTCGGCTCCTTTCTTTAAAAAACAGATGATAGACTCCCCAGCCGGCAAGCACGCTCCCTACCGTACCTGCCAAGGCAAGCAGGAAAGCCTGACCACCCAATGTGGCAAGGTTATCCACAATATCCTTATTCGCACCGACAGATATTCCCAAAAGGAAAAGAAGCAAAAGGATCGTATAAGAAATAGGTTTGCCGATCTTTTGCAAAAACTCGATTTTACGCAAAAGATAGCCTGCGGCAATACCCGCGAACATAATACCAATGACAGTAAACATAAATAAAAAACGGATTATCGCGCTTGAACAGCTTTGATTATTTTAGTGAATGTAATAGGGATTACCATACCTTCTGCATTTGCTTTCCCGACCAGTTGATTTTTATCTTCCTGTTTGAAAATGAGTGAAACATAGGTTCCATCTACATAGAAATTGCATTTATAGGTATTGCTCTCTTTCTTGATTTCCTTCACGGTCATTTCCGTACCGCTGATCGTGAAAACGGCGGATAGGTTTTCACCAGTTTTCTTGATCTGGCAAGTCCCTTCCTGATAACCGTAAGGAGCGTCGGGAGCAGAGAAGTTCCACAAACCGACCACCATGTCAGGAGTAAATCCCTGCGCATAAAGTGATAAACACATCATCATACAAAGAAGCGTAGTAAAAACTTTTCCCATATTTGTCTTCATCATAAAATAGGATTAAATTAGACTTAGCGCTTCAAAGATAAGCATTATCAAATATAAATGAAATAAGATATACGCGTATATTGTTCTTTTTCATTATATTTGTAAAGTCAAAAATAATAATTTATTCGTTTAGGAGATAAAACACAGATAATATAACATGAAGAAAACAATCCTATTCCTTCAGGCTGCAGTGCTCGGGCTTTTGGCAGCCTGTAGCCAACCGTCCGGCGAGGAACAACTACGCAATGAGGTCCAGTACGTGAACCCATTTATAGGGACAGGCTTTCACGGGCATACCTTTCCCGGTGCTACCCGTCCGTTTGCTCTTGTACAAGTCAGTCCCGATACACATATCATGGGCTGGGACGCCAGTAGCGGCTATCATTACGATGATAGCCAGATATATGCTTTCAGCCATACGCACCTATCAGGTACGGGTATCGGCGACTTGGGAGATGTAGCGATCCTTCCTTTCTCCGGCGGTGACTCGATCAGGCCGGTAGCTACCTTCAAAAAGGAGACAGAGAAAGCGACGCCGGGCTATTATGCGGTGCGTCTTGATAATTTCGGGATTAATGTGGAGTTGACCAGTACAGACCGTGTTGGATTCCATAAATACACATACGATAATCCGAAGGACCGCCGTGTCCTTCTCGATCTCGGCCATGTGCTGCAACCAAACTGGGGGCATAAGTTAGTAGGGAACGAATATCTTTTTGTAAACGATTCGACGGTGGAAGGGACTATCAGGACGCAGGGATGGGCACATTTCCATGCCGTTTCTTACCGGATCACCTTCTCGGAACCGATTGAAACGCTATACCAGTATATTGACGGGAATTTACGGAAGGATTCGCTGTTCTTGCGTCTTAACACACCGGGCGACCTGAAATTCCATTACAAATTTGCGGAGAACAACAAACCGCTGTATGTAAAAGTAGCAATTTCTCCTGTCGATACGGACGGTGCGGAAAGAAACATGTTGGCCGAACTACCGGGATGGGATTTCGATGCTACACGAGCTGAATCCGCGCATATCTGGAACAAGGCTCTAAACGATATCCAGATTGAAAGCTCCGATCCGAAAGTGATGGTGAACTTCTACACGGCTCTCTACCACACGATGATCGCACCTTATGCTTATCAGGACGTGGACGGACGCTATTTAGGGATGGACAAGAAGGTACACCGGGCGGAACCGGGTTATGTGAACTATTCCGTCTTCTCGCTTTGGGATACTTTCCGCGCCTTGCATCCACTGATGACAATCATCCAACCGGAACGGGCTGCCGACTGGGGGAAAGTGCTCGTGCAAGGATATAAAGAAGGGGGAATCCTTCCGAAATGGCCGTTAGCTTCCAGCTATACAGGTTGCATGGTAGGTTATCCGGCTGTCTCCGTACTGGCGGACTTAGTGACTAAAGAGCTGGCAGAAGGTGATCTGAATGTTTGGGCTGAAGCAGGAGCCCGTTCTTCTGTCTACCGGGACGATCTGGCAGAGAAATTTAAAGGAACACGTGAACTGGATCTGATTACCCGTCACCCTTATTATAAGGAGAAATACGGCTTTGTCCCAGCCGACTCGGTTCCCGAATCTGTTTCCTGGGGATTGGAGATGGCCTACTATGACTGGTGTATCTCTCAAATCGCTGCTAAAGCAGGAAATACGGAACTGGCTAAAGAGTATGCGGCAAAGGCGGAATACTACAAGCGTTATTTAGATCCGGAGACCAAGATGATGCGCGGAGTGATGGGTGATGGTTCTTTCCGTACACCGTTCAATCCTCGTTATTCTTCCCATATGAAGAGCGATTATACCGAAGGGAATGCCTTCCAATGGAGTTTCTTTGCACCACATGATATGGACAACTTCATCACCACTATCGGGGGTAAGAAGGAATTAGAGACACGTCTGGACACATTATTCACCACCTCTTCTCAAGTTGATGGTGAAGAAGCCTCCGGGGATATTACTGGTCTGATCGGCCAATATGCACACGGTAACGAACCGAGCCATCACATGGCTTATCTATACAACTGGACGGACGCTCCCTGGAAAGGACAGGAACGCCTGGATCAGATCATGCAGAATTTCTATACCAACGAGCCAGACGGCATCATTGGGAATGAGGACTGCGGACAGATGTCCGCCTGGTATGTAATGAGTGCGTTAGGTTTCTATCAGGTTGCTCCAGGAATTCCAGTTTATACATTGGGCCGTCCGATGATCGACAAAGCGCTTATTCATGTAAAAGGCGGTATATTCGAAATCCTGGTAAAGAACAATAGTGCAGCCAACAAATATATCAAAGAGGTTAAACTGAACGGAAAAGTCCTCGACACCCCATTCATCAACCACACCGACGTCATAAAAGGCGGCAAGTTAGAATTTATCATGACCGATCAACCAGTAAAATAAATTCATATAAAGAAACATAAAAACAAAGGGTGAATCAATAACTGGTTCGCCCTTTATCTTATATTTGTTCCTAAACGATTAAATTAAAAAGCTATGTTACTTACAACAACTAACACGATTGAAGGAAAAGAAATCACCCAGTACTTCGGAATCGTATCCGGTGAAACGATCATCGGAGCAAATGTATTCAAAGACTTCTTCGCAGGTATCCGGGATATTGTCGGAGGACGCGCAGGTTCTTACGAAAGCGTATTACGCGAAGCAAAAGAAACCGCTTTAAAAGAAATGAGTGATCAGGCATCACAGATGGGTGCAAACGCTGTAATCGCTATAGATCTGGATTACGAAACAGTTGGAGGAAGCGGAAGCATGCTAATGGTTACTGCCGCAGGTACAGCTGTACGCTACCAGTAATCTAACAAATAAAACAATTCCCCCTACACGATAAGAAGTATCATCTTATCCCAATAACACGACACATCTTCCACATGAAAATATCCGTTCTTCCCGTGAAGTCTTTTCCGGCAGAAGTTTTATCGAAAAGGCAGAAACAGAAAAAGGAGCCAGTCTTACGACTAACTCCTTTTCTCTTTTGAGCTCTTTAACTCTACTTTCTAAAAACGGCGGCTATCTACTCTCCCACTTTTACGCAGTACCATCGACGTGGTTGGGCTTAACTTCTCTGTTCGGAATGGGAAGAGGTGGATCCCCAACGCTATAACCACCTTAATAACTTTTTATATTAAGATTTTTGACCGGACAACCCCAAGTTAAGCTACATAACTCCTGAGCTAACGACCCGACCTCGGATCGTCCTAAGCGATATATCAATCC
>CDZN01010520.1_pt1 | contig 62668 bp, 56 predicted proteins | sample 557701 | NCBI WGS metagenome assembly CDZN01 (sample SAMEA3182089, study PRJEB8094) | gut metagenome | biome: human; feature: gut; material: Stool; isolation source: human stools | place: Canada | collected 2013-02-04 | reverse complement strand
CAGAACGCGGCAGCCAGCTATCCCCGTTTGAGCCATCAGGGCGGTGAATACAACAACTACAAAATGTCGGATTACTGGCTCAAGAGTAGTGCCTATATGCGTATAAAGAATATCAACGTTGGCTATACAGTTCCTAAAAAAATCGTCTCTAAAGTCGGAATCAAGGGACTTCGGGTGTACGTCAATATCGATGATCCATACTGCTTTGATAGTTATCTTTCGGGATGGGACCCTGAAGCAGGCGCTTCTACCTATATCACACGCACTTATACATTTGGAGTGGATATCAAATTCTAATGGAGTATGAAAAAATTACATAATATGAAAAAAATACATGTATTGATTTGCATGATAGCTCTTCTATCTGTAACTTCTTGTGTGAACCTCGATCTGAATCCTCCTTCAGCTGCATCCAGCGAAAACTGGTTCTCGTCACCGGAGGAAGTTCGAATCTCGTTGAACGATTTTTATCGCAGTACCTTCTTTGTTATAGAAGAAGGTTGGACGCTGGACCGTAATACGGATGACTGGGCACAACGAACCAACATTTATACCATTGCGGCAGGTTCACTGAATGCGTCTTCTACAAGTAATCCTAACATCAAGACTGTTTGGAGTTACACGTATAAGAACATTAGTCGTGCCAACCGGATTTTGGAGGCACTCGACAAACTTGAAGGCAAATATTCCACCACTGAACTGAATACGCTTCGTGCCGAAGCCCGTTTTTTCAGAGCATTTGCTTATTCACGTTTGATTACTCTTTGGGGAGATGTTCCTTTCTACGTGACTTCGATTACTCCGGAGGAAGCATTTGAGATGGGGCGTACCGACAAAGCTGTCGTTCTGAAACAAATTTATGAAGATTATGACTATGCCGCAGAAAATTTGCCGGCCGCAAATAATAATAGCGGCGCCACCCGTGTGGACAAAGGAACGGCTTATGCTTACAAGGCGCGTACCGCTCTCTATCAACACGACTACGGGACTGCCGCAAAGGCTGCGCAAGATTGTATGGATCTGGAAGTATATGACTTGGCCCCTGATTATGGAGAACTTTTCCGCGACAAGACAAGAGGAAGCAAAGAAGTTATTTTCTCTGTTGCTCACTCAAGCGACCTTGAATTGGATGAAAACGGTCAGCCTACTACACAGGCTATCGGTTCCTTTATTGCCCGTTCGGCAGGCGGTACACATAATGCACAACCTTCGTGGGAACTTCTTGCTGTCTACGAAATGACGAATGGCAAGACGATTGATGAACCGGGCAGCGGTTTTGATCCTCACGATCCATTTGCCAACCGCGATCCCCGTTGCCTGGAAACATTTGCAGCTCCCGGCAGCCGTATCTATGGTATTGAGTGGAACCCTGCGCCAAACGCACTCGAAGTAATGGATTATACGCAAAATCGTATGATTACAAATAAAGATTCCAAAGGCGGTTCGGATGCTTCCAACTGTGCTTACAATGGTTGTTGCCTGCGCAAAGGCGCGCAAGAATCATGGCGTACTACTTTGTATAACGACAACCCCGTCATTCTCATGCGTTATGCCGATGTCTTGTTGATGTATGCCGAAGCTAAGATTGAACTGGGGGAGATTGACGCTACTGTCCTTGCTTGCATCAACGATGTCCGTGCCCGTGCTTATGGCACCACCCGTACACAAACCAACGACTATCCGTCCATTACGACAACCGATCAGGCAGCATTGCGCAAAGTGCTCCGTCGTGAGCGTCGTGTGGAGTTTGCATGGGAAAATCTGCGCTATTTCGATTTGCTTCGTTGGCATCAGTTTGAGAATGCTTTCGGACACAATATGTACGGATTTACCCGTACAGCCAACAGGGCAAAGGAATACTTTGCGGCAGGCAACTGGTTTTGGCCGGAGACTCCGACATTTGACAAAGACGGATTTCCTTCTTTTGAAGCGATGGCCGACGGAACCTATATCGTCCAGCATGGTGAACGTAAGTATGATGAGAAGATTTATTTATGGCCATTGCCAAGTGATGATGTATTGATAATGAATGGCAAACTTGTTCAAAATCCAGGGTACTAACTTTATTAAATAAATGATATTATGAGCATTGGAGAAATTTTATTGCGCAGTCGCTATCAACCATTGAAAAGGGTGTTGAGCTATGATGTATTCAACACCGGCTTTAACGGTTGGATGACATTGATGCCTAACTTTACGGAATATCCCGATTTTGATGTTCCCAAGACATTGGTCAATAAAGACCAGTGGCCACCGGTCATGCTTAGTTCCGCTACTTTCAGGTATCCGGGCACTCACGGGGCAATGTCCGGCACTTACTCTCTTAAACTTTCGACAAGACCTGTTGCCGCTCCTTATACGGAGATTCCGGCGGAAGGTTGTCTGGGACATGCCATTAAGCGGCTTTCGTTCTCTCGTCCGGGCTGCAAATATTTGCAGATAGAATGTTGGTTTACATACACGGCGGAGCAGGATGTGGTGGATGGCGGTGACCGTCCGCAACCGGGTTTGCATGAGAGTTCCATCCGCGATTTTGGTATGGGATTCGATGTACAGGAGGGTGGAAAACGTTACCATGTAGGAATTCGCTATCTCAATGCAGTAGATGGCAAATTAATGCAGAAGTGGCAGTATGAACATTCCAATGAAGACATAACCGACCGCGATTGGGCTTATGGACTTGACGGAGACTGGTGTAAGAGGGGAGTCGATCCCTGGTGGTTCGGCCGCCGTTATCCTAATGGCGACCACGATGGATTCAAGGATTTGAAAGATGGTCATCAGAAACTCATTTATAATGAAACCGACTGTAAACTCAATTGGCAATACATGCGTCTGAAACTTGACACAGAGCTTCGTGAATATGTAGAGTTCCAATGTCAGGACAAAATTTGGGATATGCGTGGCATTGCAGCCGATACCGTTGACGGATATGGACGCATCGACAATCTTATCAATCCTCTTTTCTGGGTGGGTACTGATACCAATCGTCGTGTATTCTTTTATATAGATTCTGTTGTTGTTTCACAAGAATAAAAGGAGGAATGTAATATATGAAAATGTTTAATGATTCCCATCTTGAGGTAAAGAAGTTCTTTAAAGGTACTTTCTTCACTCATCCTTACGAGGCTGGTTGGGCAGATGAGGCTATATTCTTTGTTATGGTTGAGAAAATAGAAGGAGATCCCGTATTCGAAGGTCGTGTACAACTATCGCAAGACGGTATACATTGGGCTGACGACGGTAGTGATCCTGTAATCTTCAAAGGACTTGGCCAACATATTATAAAGGTAAATTCAAATTTTGGTAATTATATTCGTCTTGCCGTCAGCATTGAAGGCGGAGAGATGTTTTTAAATCTTCATATAGCATGCAAAGGTTAATATTTATACTTAGTCTGTTCATCCTTGCGATTGTAGGATGCAGCTCCAATGAGTCTCACTCATTTTTGATTCGTCCGGATGGAGGTGGGGAAGATGCTGCCACTGAAATAGAGGTAGGTAAGACGATTCCTGCCTGGCAGGAGGGTGTGATGGATATTCATTTCATCAATACGACTACCGGTGAAAGCATGTTTGTAATATTCCCGGATGGTACGCAAATGCTTATCGATGCCGCAAGTTCGAGTGTTACGACCAACTCTAATAGTAATACGACCAACACCGGTATCCGTAGCCGTTGGGATCCGACTCTGACTTCTACCCGTGGTTCACAGATTATAACTGATTACATTCGTAAGTGTATGGTATGGACAGGTAACAGCACGATTGATTATGCCGTACTTACCCACTTCCATAATGACCACTTCGGCGGTTATACTTCTTCCTTGCCGAAATCTTCCAACTCCGACACTTATTCGTTGATAGGTTTTGCCGAGATTTTCGACAATTTCAAGATTGGTACGCTTCTTGATCGTGGCTATCCCGATTATAACTATCCGTTCAACATGGCGACAATGGCAGACAATGCTCCAAGTTGCAGCAACTATATCAATGCAGTGAAATGGCATGTCGCCAATCAAAAGTTTGATGCTGCGATATTCAAAGCAGGGGCGAATAATCAGATCGTTCAGAAGTATAATCCTGCAAAGTACCCTACTGCAAAGGTGCAAAACGTGGCAGTGAATGGAGAGATCTGGACAGGTTCGGGCACTACCACAAAGAAGACATTCCCTGAACTCTCGGAGATTACATACGAAAACAGTAAGAACATTACTTCCAGTGACAATTGTCCGCCGGAGAATATAACCAGTTGTGTGATGAAAGTTTCGTATGGCAACTTTGATTTCTTTGCCGGTGGTGACCTTCAGTATAACGGACGTTCGAGTCATGCGTGGAAAGATGCCGAACTGCCCTGTGCAAAAGCAGTAGGTCAGGTGGAACTCTTGAAAGCTAACCATCACGGTGTAACCAACACCAATCAGGTGGATGCTCTGAAAGCACTCAATCCACAAACGATTGTTGTCAATTCGTGGGTAGATTGTCATCCCCGTACCGATATACTGAATTCGATGGAGACAACACTCCCTGCGTGTGACATGTTTATCACTAACTTCTGGCAAGGCGATCGCCCCAGCGGAGTAGACGACCGGGTTACGGCGGAAGAGGCTGCGAGAGTAAAGGGATATGATGGACATATTGTAGTTCGTGTGACCGATGGGGGAAACAAATACAGAGTTGTGACAATCACAGATTCTGACGGGGCAATGACTGTTAAGACTATTTCCGGTCCATATACAAGCAGATAATGAATACAAAATATTATGATGTAATAGTAGCAGGTGCAGGTCCTGCCGGGATATGTGCGGCTGTAGCCGCCGCCCGGCAAGGAGCACGTGTTGCTCTTATCGAAAGATACGGAGTCATCGGAGGTAACCTGACCGCCGGGTATGTCGGCCCTATTCTCGGTAGTGTAAGCAAGAACACGATGCGCGATGAGGTTTGTGCTATTCTTGGCGTCAAAGACAATGACTGGATTGGCGAACATGGAAATGCTCACGATTTCGAAGAGGCAAAACTTACATTGGCAGAATTTGTCGCCAGGGAAAAGAACGTCGATGTCTTTTTGCAATGTTGCGTGTCGGATGTTATTCGTGACGGAAAGGTGGTAAAAGGCATTAAGTGTGCAAGTAACGAGGGGACGCTCTGTTTTGAAGCCGCGGTTACAATTGATTGTACCGGTGATGCCATAGTATCTTTTCTTGCCGGTGCAAAAATAGAAAAAGGACGTGCTGACGGACTCATGCAGCCTGTAACCCTTGAATACACCATTGACGGCGTAGATGAATCGAAAGGAATTATCTGTATTGGAGATGTAGACAATGTTCAACTGAATGGCGAGTGTTTTCTTGATTGGTGTAAAAAGAAAGCCGATGAGGGCCAACTTCCCCGGATGCTTGCTGCCGTGCGTTTGCATCCATCGGTCAGACCGGGTTGCCGTCAGGTAAATACGACACAAGTCAATAGGGTGGATATAACTTCGGTAAGCTCTATTTTCACCGCCGATCTTGAACTTAGGCAACAGATACGCCTCCTGACTCAATTCTTGAAAGAAAATTTGCCGGGTTACGAAAATTGTAGAGTGATCGGAAGTGGTACAACAACCGGAGTGCGCGAAAGCCGCAGGGTGATGGGCGACTATGTGATCGATGCCGATGAAATGGCGGAAGGCTGCCGTTTTGCCGATGTGGTGGTACATAAAGCATTGTTCATTGTCGATATACATAATCCTGACGGAGCCGGACAGGCGGAACCGACCATCCAATATTGCAAACCATACGATTTGCCGTATCGTTGTTTTCTCCCGTTGGGCTTGGAAGGGCTTCTGGTGGCGGGACGGTGCATATCGGGTACTCACAGAGCTCACGCTTCATATCGTGTCATGAGTATTTGCATGGCGATGGGAGAGGCTGTTGGTATTGCTGCTGCCATGAGTGCGTCGCAGCATTGTACTCCGCGGGCTCTCGATGTAGGAGAGTTGCAGAAACGGCTTGAGTCGTTAGGCGTAGAGCTGTTCGATTAACGTAGAACATAATCATACTTTAAATTTATAGAGCATACTTATGAAAAAGATCTATTTGTCTGTCGTGTGCTTACTGATCTCTATTCCCCTTATCGCCCAGTTGTATGTAGAGCCGGAGAAAGAGGTAGAGTGCTCTGTCTTCCTGGCAAAGGAAGGACGGGGGCGGGCACAGCAAGGACTTGAAATATGGGATGATTACATATTCTCGTGCGAGGATGGAGGGCACGTGAATATCTATGATTTCAAAAGTGCCGATCCGAAACCTGTGGCAGGCTTTGAGTTGGCGTCCTCCCATCCGGACAACCATGTAAATAATGTATGCTTTGGCGTCGAGACAAAACGCGGAGCATCGTTTCCTCTCTTGTATATCACAAACGGGAAGGTAGGAAGCGAGTTGGAATGGTTGTGTTTTGTGGAGAGTATCACCCGTCGTGGAAAACGTTTTAGCAGCGAAATCGCACAGACAATTGAACTTGATGGCTCGAAGTGGGCGGAGAAAGGGTATGTCCCTATCTTTGGTGCGCCAAGCTGGCTGGTCGATCGGGAGCGGGGCTTTATATGGATATTCTCGGCGCGTAAACGTACTGTGGCTAAGGTGACAAAGCATGCATGGGAAAACCAGTATGTCGCCACTAAATTCCGCATACCGTCGTTGAGTGAGGGGGCAAAGGTGCGCCTCGACGAAAATGACATTCTCGATCAGGTGGTGTTCCCCTATGAGGTATGGTTCACACAAGCGGGCTGTATGCATGATGGTAAAATCTATTTCTGCTTCGGAGTTGGGAAACAGGATGACAGCCGTCCTTCCTGCATCCGAGTGTACGATACGGATAGGCGGACAATTACTGCCCGGTACAATGTGCAGGAACAGGTTATTTACGAACCGGAAGATATTGTGGTCAAAGACGGAGTTATGTATGTCAATACCAATACGAATGCGAAAAAGACGTCTGATCTTCCTTGCATATTCAAACTCTCTCTTCCGAAAGAAAAGCCGGTGACCGAAAATCCTCTCGACGAGATACGCAGGGACCCGGAACGTGCGGGCGGCGTGTATTATGTGACCGATCTTTCACATCCGGTTACGCCGGCGCCCAAAGGATATACGCCTTTCTATATAAACGGCTATTTCCGTCACGGAGCGCGTCAGATAGACGATGAGGTGACTTATCCTGCCATATACGGCGTATTGGAGAAAGCTCATGCCACAAACAACCTTACCGATTTGGGGAAAGCCCTGTACGAACGTCTTGAACCGTTCAAGAAAAATGTGTTTTACAAAGAAGGCGATCTGACACAAATCGGTTATCGTCAGACAAGGGAGATAGGCCGGAGGATGGTACAAAACTATCCGGAAGTATTTGAAGGCCATCCCTATTTGAAGACTAACGCAACGAATGTGCTTCGGGTGGCGGCCACCATGCAATCTGTAAATTCGGGCATTTTGTCGCTACGTCCCGGGCTTGAGTGGGCGGAGATAGACAATTCCCGTTCGTTCCTTACCACACTGAATCCATACGGTAACGTATGTCCCGACAGGAGTCCGCTTGATAAATATATACTTGGTAAGGAAAACAGTTGGTATAAAAAATATCGTTCATATATAGATGAAAAGTTGGATGTGGATGCTTTTTTTACAAGACTGTTTATAGATGTTACGCAAGTAGAAAGTGAGTATGACAAGTACGACCTGATCCATCGCTTCTGGTTAATGGCATCGCTGATGCAATGTCTCGACCGTCAAGTGCCTATATGGGATATTTTTACAGAAGAGGAAATATTGGCTTGGGCAGAAATCGAGAACTATAAGTATTTTGCGCAGAAAGGTCCTGAACCGGTATCTCACGGGCGTAGTTGGGGACTTGCATCCCGCACGTTACGCCATTTGTTAGACGAATCTGCCGAAGATCTGGTTCGTAAGCGTCATGGCATCAATCTCAACTTCGGACACGATGGCGTTCTGATGGCTATCTTGACAAATCTGCAAGCCGGGACGTGGGCGCGGGAGGCTAGTAATTCCAAAGAAGCGTTACGGAGTTGGAAGTATTGGGATATTCCGATGGGTGCGAACCTTCAGATGATCTTTTACCAATCAGAAGGCAATCCGGACGTTTTAGTTAAGTTTATGCTGAATGAAAAAGACCTCCGGTTGCCGTTGGAAGCGGTTGAAGCATCTTATTACAAATGGAATGAGGTTTATAAATTCTATATAGAACATTGCGACAAGGTGGAAAAATCACTTGCCGAAACATTGAAATTATCGTATGAAGACTTTTAATTATAATCGTGCTGAAATAAAGGCCGGAATAGTACATTTCGGCGTTGGAAACTTCCATCGTGCACATCTCGAAGCTTACACAAATTTATTACTTGAAGATCCGTCACAGAGATGCTGGGGGGTATTCGGAGCCATGATTATGCCTACGGACGGGGTCTTGTTCAACGCCCTCAAGAAAGACGACGGCATATATCAATTGACGACATGCAGCCCTTCCGGCGAACAGGATAGTATGCTGATTGGTTCGCTTGTAGAACTGGCATGGGGGGAAATAGATAGTGAGCCTATCATCGCTAAAATAGCATCGGAGGAGATAAAAATCATCTCTCTCACCATTACCGAAGGGGGATATAAGGTTGATTTTAACCAATCGCGCAGTGTGTTCTGGTATGTAGCGGAAGGACTTAAACGTCGGATGGAGAATGATTTGCCGATTACGATTCTTTCGTGTGACAACATGCAGATGAACGGCAATGCCGCCAAATGTGCGTTTATGTCATACTTTGAAGCGAAATATCCCGAGGTGGCAGCGTGGGCGAAAAAGAAAGTGACGTTCCCGAATTCGATGGTGGATAGAATCACTCCCGTAACAAAACCGGGTAAGGTTACAGATGTGTGTTGTGAAGACTTTATACAATGGGTGATTGAAGATAATTTCATTGCAGGCCGTCCTGCATGGGAGAAGGTGGGAGTTACATTCACCCATGATGTGACCCCGTATGAAATCATGAAATTAAGTCTTCTCAATGCGTCACATACTCTTCTTTCTTATCCTGCCTATATGGAAGGATTCAGGAAGGTCGATGCTGTAATGGCAGACGAGAGGTATCGTGCAATGATAAAGCTGTTTATGAACAGGGATGTTACTCCTTATGTTCCGGTTCCCGAGGGCGTTGACCTTGAAGCGTATAAAGACCAGCTTATCGAACGATTTTCAAACAAGGCGATCAGCGATCAGGTATCACGGCTTTGCGGCGATGGTATTGCTAAGTTTGCGGTTTATGTGGTACCCATACTCAAACAGATGTTGCAGGATGGGAAGGATATTTCGATAGAGGCTTTCCTGATAGCTGTTTATTGCAAATACCTGATAGGTGCGCGCACCGAGTCCGGTGAAAATATAGCTATCTCCGAACCTCACATCACCCCGGCGGACAGGAAGTTGATTTCGGGAGGATCGCCGGCCGAGTTCTTGAAGATATCACCTTTTGTGTCATTGGGACTCGACAAATACCCTGTGTTTATGGAAAAGTATGAGCAGTTTTATGCTATGCAGGTAGCAGAAGGATTGAAGGTCTTATTACAGTAAACAACTAAAAAATACAAGGCAATGAAGAAGTTTTTCATAACGGTTGTTCTGTCGCTTTCGTGTGTATTGTCGGTTTCGGCACAAAAACAGACGGAGGCGTCAACGCTTAACCTGATAGGTAAGCCGTTTGAATCGGCTCCCAATCCGTATCATAGAGTCGATACATTGGTTTATAAAGGTTTTAACAGGACGGAGAACCGACAACTCCGTTGCTCTGCCGGTATGGCTGTGTTGTTTAAAACGAACACGCGTAATATACAGATTACGACAAAGTGGGGATATGTATATTCGAGCCATTCAACCATGCCGATCTCTTATAAAGGATATGATCTTTATATCAAAAATGCAGACGGTCAATGGCAGTATGCGGCAAGCGGTTCATTGAAAGCGTATAAGGGCGAGAAAACCGAGACATTCATGCTCATTGAGAATATGGATGGTACGATGCACGAATGTATGATGTATATGCCGATGTATTCGGAGGTCATTTCTTGTAAGATAGGGATAGATGACGATGCTGTTATCGAACCGTTGAAGTCCGATTTTCGTCACAGGATAGCGGTATATGGCTCTTCGTTTACGCAGGGAGTGAGCACGGATCGATCCGGTATGAGTTATCCCATGCAATTTATGCGTAATACAGGTCTTCAAGTCGTGTCGCTCGCAACAAGCGGACGTTGCCTGATGCAACCTTACATGCTCGACGTTCTTGCGGAAGTCAAGGCTGATGCCTTTATATTCGATACTTTTTCAAATCCTGACGCAGAACTGATAAGAGAGCGCCTGATGCCGTTTATCGATCGGCTTATAACGGCACATCCGGCTACTCCGTTGATATTTCAGCGTACTATCTATCGTGAACGACGTTCATTCGATACAGTTCTTGATGCGAAAGAACGGGCTAAGGCGGCAACCGTAGAGGGGTTGTTTGCAAAAATCCTCACGAACCCGAAATATAAAGACGTTTATCTGATTACGCCTGATGCTTCCGATGCCCATGAGACATCGGTAGACGGAACTCATCCAAGTAGTTATGGATATGCACTTTGGGCGAAGTCAATAGAGACTCCGGTAATAGAAATTTTAAGTAAATATGGTATAAAATGAGACAAGCGGTATTAGTAGAACCAAAACATATTGAATTTCGCGAGGTTGAGGCGCCTAAGGCGTCGGACCTGAAAGAACATCAGGTGCTTCTGAATATTAAGAGAATTGGTATTTGTGGAAGTGAGATACATTCTTATCACGGATGTCATCCGGCAACTTTCTATCCGGTAGTTCAGGGGCATGAATATTCGGCAGTGGTAGTCGCTACGGGGGCGGCGGTTACGATCTGCAAGGCGGGTGACGTTGTCACCGCACGTCCGCAACTCGCGTGTGGGAAGTGCAAGCCTTGTCAGCGGGGAGAGTATAATATTTGTGAAGAGCTAAGAGTGCAGGCTTTTCAGGCAAATGGAGCTGCGCAAGACTTTTTTGTGGTTGATGATGACAGGGTTGCGGTGTTGCCTGAAGGTATGTCACTTGATTATGGGGCTATGATAGAACCGGTGGCAGTGGCTGCGCACGCAACCATGCGTGGCGGGGACTTGAAAGGTAAGAATGTGGTTGTATCGGGTGCCGGAACGATCGGTAACCTCGTGGCGCAGTTCGCTAAGGCAAGAGGAGCCAAACGGGTTCTTATTACCGATGTAAGTGATTTCAGACTTGAAATAGCCCGTAAATGTGGTATAGTAGATACGCTCAATGTAGCTAAGACGCCGCTCAAAGAAGGAGCGAAGAGGCTTTTCGGGGATGAAGATTTTCAAGCTGCGTTTGAGGTTGCCGGAGTTGAGTCGAGTATTCGTTCGCTTATGGAGTGTATCGAAAAAGGGAGTACCATCGTTGTAGTGGCGGTATTTGGCAAGGATCCGTCGCTTGATATGTTCTATTTGGGAGAGCACGAACTGAAGGTGAACGGAACGATGATGTATCGCCATGAAGATTATCTTACGGCTATCGATCAGGTAAGTTCGGGAGCTATCTGTCTCGAACCGCTTATTTCGAATCATTTCCCGTTCGAACAGTATGACGAGGCATATAAATTTATAGACGAGAATAGTGCAACATCCATGAAAATAATTATTAAACTATAAAACCATGAAAATAATAGGTATAGGAGAAGTTGTTTGGGATTGCTTCCCGGAAGGTAAGAGACTTGGCGGAGCGCCTATCAATTTCTGTTTTTTTGCGAAGGAATTGGGAGCAGAATCATATCCCGTTACGGCAATAGGTGAGGACGAACTCGGCGATGAAACGTTTACAGTGCTTAAAGAGACCGGACTTGATTTAGGATATATTTCCCGTAATATTTTGCCGACAGGTAAAGTGCTTGTGTCGTTGAATGAGGCCGGTGTACCGCAATATGACATTGTTGAGAATGTTGCTTGGGATGCTATCGAGTGTAGTCCTGCGACCATGAAACTTGTCGGCGATGCAGATGCTGTTTGTTGGGGCTCTTTGGCACAGCGAAGCGAAAAGTCGCGTGCTGCAATCTTGAGGCTTATAGATGCCGTGCCGGATACCTCTTTGAAGGTGTTCGATATTAATATCAGGCAACATTTTTATTCGACAGACTTGATTGTGGAGTCCTTGCAAAAGGCAAATGTGCTCAAATTGAATGAAGACGAATTGCCATTATTGATCTCTCTCCTTTCTCTTTCGACTGATTTTGTGGAAGCTATCGCAGAACTCATTGCTCGTTTTTCGCTCAAGTATGTTATATTCACACAAGGGGCAGTACGTAGTGGCATATATGATGCAAGTGGGGAAGTGTCATCCATAAACACACCTGAAGTCGAGGTGGCCGATACAGTAGGTGCAGGCGACTCGTTTACTGCTACCTTTGTTGTGAACATACTTAGAGGGGTGTCGGTCGCTGAATCACACCGCAAAGCGGTAGATGTATCGGCATATACTTGTACACAAAGGGGGGCTATTAATCCGTTGCCGGATAGTAAAAAGTAATATTGGGTACTCCACATAAGGAAGTTTCGTACTTGGTTTGAATGATTCTTCAAACCAAGCGTGGTGGATATGCCTTGTTCTTGTTGATTGCAGTTTAATTCCGTTAGTTAACCGCAGAATTTGCGGCTTAGCATACCTCTTTTGGCCGCATTTTATAGATAACTCCAGTTAAATAGTTATTTTTGCAGAAATAACTGATGGTATGTTTATCCATGAAATAGAAAATTTGAGTTCATTCAGATAGAACATCAAAAGTTTGTCAGATGAAATAGCCTGGATAAATAGGGCTATAGTCTATCTCGTGGAGCGGTTGAGTACAATTGGATTTGAATAGTAATTTTTACGAAATAAAGGAACCCATGTTGAAAATATTAGTAACCTACGCCGTACAAGGCGAATTTGTAGAACTTAAATGGCCGGATATAGAACCTTACTACGTTCGTACAGGCATTGGTAAAGTGAAATCAGCCTTTCATTTGGCAGAGGCAATCCGTCAGGTACAACCGGACTTGGTGCTCAATATCGGAAGTGCCGGAACAGTCAATCATCAGGTAGGAGACATCTTTGTATGTCGCAAGTTTGTAGACCGTGATATGCAGAAAATGAAAGAGTTCGGATTGGAGTGTGAAATCGATTCATCAGCTCTGCTCGAAGAAAAAGGTTATTGCACGCATTGGACGGAACATGGAATCTGCAATACAGGAGATGGCTTCCTCACCGAGTTGACTCATGTTAGTGGAGATGTTGTAGATATGGAAGCATACGCACAGGCATTTGTCTGCCGTTCAAAAGAAATCCCGTTTATTTCCGTGAAGTACGTGACTGACATAATTGGCCAGAATTCCGTGAAACATTGGGAGGATAAACTTGCCGATGCACGGCAGGGACTATCGCATTACTTTAACGTCTTGAAAGAAAGAATATGATAAGTGACTCCTGCGGCTATCAATCCCAGGAGAATCTTTACCCATATAAAAGGAATCAGGAAGAAAATGCAATAAAGCATCGTTCCCCACATTAATACGAGAGAAATTATTTTGGCACGGAGAGGAATCGCCTTGTTTTCGCGGAAATTGCGGATATAAGGACCGAAGTGCCGATGATTGAGCAGCCAGTTATATAATCGGGGCGACCCTTTGAAATAAAGGGCGGCGGTGAGCAATAGAAAAGGGGTAGTGGGCAGTAGCGGCAGAAAGATGCCGAGAATACCGAGCGCAAGGGAAATACTACCTAAAACAATATATAGAGTTTTCATGCGGCAAAGATAGTGCAAAAAAAGGGAAAAAATAACACTCTTTGCTGGATGAAAACTCTATTTTATATTACCTTTGCCGTTGCATCGAGGTGACATTAGATGCGTGTAACTATTAAAATACATACACTCATGTTTACAGTAATCAAACGCATGGAGATCTCGGCTTCTCATAAGCTGGTACTCCCGTATCGCAGTAAATGCGCCAGTTTACACGGTCACAACTGGATTATCACCGTCTATTGCCGTTCCGCGCGGCTCAACTCCGAAGGAATGGTGGTAGATTTCACCCGCATCAAAGAAGTAGTCACGGAGAAACTCGACCATCAAAATTTGAACGAAGTACTCCCATTTAATCCCACAGCGGAGAATATCGCCCGGTGGGTATGCAAACAGATTCCTCAATGCTATAAAGTAGAAGTGCAGGAATCGGAAGGAAACATTGTCATCTACGAGAAAGATCCCAGCGGCGCAGAAGGACAAGAATAGCAAACCAAACAAATTTTGATGATGAGAAAGATTAATGAAATCTTTTACAGCTTGCAGGGCGAAGGCTACCATACCGGAACTCCGGCCATCTTCGTCCGTTTTTCCGGCTGCAACCTGAAATGTGACTTTTGCGACACACAACACGAAGAAGGAAAAATGATGACCGACGATGAAATTATCGCCGAAGTGAAAAAATATCCTGCCGTCACTGTTGTCCTTACGGGCGGCGAACCTTCCTTATGGATAGACGATGAATTGATCGACCGTTTGCACCAGGCAGGCAAATATGTGACCATCGAAACCAACGGTACACGCCCCCTGCCGGCAGCTATCGACTGGGTGACCTGCTCCCCCAAACAAGGGGCGAAACTTGCCATCGACCGGATGGATGAAGTGAAAGTGGTCTATGAAGGACAAGATATAAGTATTTTTGAACTACTTCCGGCCGAACATTTTTTCCTCCAGCCTTGTTCTTGTAATAACACTGCTTCAACAGTGGACTGTGTAATGCGACATCCCAAATGGAGACTCAGCCTGCAAACACACAAATTAATCGACATCCGTTGAACGAAATAGACGGGTGATGCGGAAGAAGCTTAAATTATTACAAAATATAGTATGAAAGTAGGTTTGTTTATTCCTTGTTATATCAATGCTATTTACCCCAATGTGGGAGTGGCATCGTATAGACTATTGAAAAGTTTGGGAGTAGACGTCGATTATCCGTTGGATCAGACCTGTTGCGGACAACCGATGGCAAATGCCGGTTTTGAAGATGAATCGATGAAATTGGCACTCCGTTTTGACGATCTGTTCCGGGAATACGATTACATCGTCGGCCCTTCCGCCAGTTGTGTGGCATTTGTGAAAGAGAATCATCCGGGCATTCTGGAGAAAGAAGGACATGTTTGTCAGAGTGCGGGAAAGATTTATGATATTTGTGAGTTCATTCACGATGTCTTGAAACCTTCCAAAATACCTGCACGCTTTCCTCATAAAGTCAGTATTCACAATAGCTGTCATGGGGTACGCGAACTGTTGATTTCCGCTCCCACCGAACTGAACATCCCTTATTACAATAAATTGCGTGACCTGCTCAATTTGGTAGAAGGCATCGAAGTATTCGAGCCCAGCCATATTGACGAGTGTTGCGGCTTTGGCGGAATGTTTGCGGTGGAAGAGCAGGCAGTCTCCGTCTGCATGGGGCGTGATAAGGTAAAAGACCACATGGCTACCGGAGCCGAGTATATTGTCGGAGCGGACAGTTCCTGCCTGATGCACATGCAAGGTGTCATCAAACGGGAGCATCTGCCTATTCAGATTATCCATATTGTAGAAATTCTAGCGTCGCAATCATGAGTACAAAACATTCAAAGGCTGCCGAAAAGTTCTTGCAGGACAGCAAGATGGCAGCATGGCATAACGAAACCCTTTGGATGGTCCGTGCCAAAAGGGACAAGATGAGCAAGGAAGTTCCCGAATGGGAAGAGTTGCGCAACAAGGCTTGCGAGTTGAAACTATACTCCAACAGCCACCTCGAAGAACTTCTGCTGGAGTTTGAGAAGAATGCTACCGCCAACGGCGCCATCGTACATTGGGCAAAAGATGCCGATGAATACTGCGCCATCGTCTACGAAATACTGAATGAGCATAACGTCCACCATTTCATCAAGAGCAAATCTATGCTCGCCGAAGAGTGTGGATTGAATCCTTTCCTGATGGAGCGGGGCATCGATGTCGTAGAGTCCGATTTGGGCGAACGCATCCTGCAACTGATGCATCTCGAACCGAGCCACATCGTACTGCCCGCCATTCACATCAAACGGGAACAGGTAGGCGAACTTTTCGAAAAGGAGATGGGCACGGAAAAGGGAAACTTTGACCCTACCTACCTGACTCATGCCGCACGTAAGAACCTGCGTCATCTCTTCCTCAATGCCGAAGCCGCCATGACAGGCGCCAACTTTGCCGTCGCTTCAACCGGTGACATTGTGGTCTGCACCAATGAAGGAAATGCCGATATGGGTACTTCCTACCCGAAACTGAACATTGCCGCTTTTGGTATGGAAAAGATCGTCCCGGATCTGGACGCATTGGGTGTGTTCACCCGATTACTCGCCCGTTCGGCCACCGGACAACCGGTGACAACATATACCTCTCATTACCGCCGTCCCCGCGAAGGCGGTGAATATCATATTATCATCGTAGACAACGGCCGGAGTGCCTTACTGTCCAAGCCCGATCATATCAAGACACTGAACTGTATTCGTTGCGGTGCGTGCATGAACACCTGTCCGGTGTACCGCCGGAGTGGAGGTTACTCTTATACGTACTTCATCCCCGGACCTATTGGCATCAACTTGGGTATGGCTCACGCTCCGGAGAAGTATTATGATAATCTTTCAGCCTGTTCTCTGTGTATGTCCTGTTCCGATGTCTGTCCGGTGAAAGTAGATTTGGCCGAACAGATTTACAAATGGCGTCAGGATTTGGACGGACTGGGGAAAGCCAATACGGGAAAGAAGATCATGTCCGGCGGTATGAAGTTCCTGATGGAGCGTCCGGCATTGTTCAACGCAGCCTTGTGGGCAGCCCCGGTGGTAAATGGCCTGCCTCGTTTCATGAAATACAACGATCTCGACGATTGGGGAAAGGGGCGTGAACTGCCGGAATTTGCCAGCGAGTCGTTCAATGAAATGTGGAAGAAAAACAAAGTACAGGGAAAGGAGGAATCCAAATGAGCAGTAGAGAAGATATATTAGCTAGCATACGCCAGCATACGCAGACGCGTTATGATAAACCGGATATTGCGGATATGAAACGATTGTCATATCCTGATAAGATAGAACAGTTCTGTGCAATCAGCCGTGCAGTGGGTGGTACGGCAGTTGTATTGGGTGAAGGGGAAGATGTGAATGCGGTCATACGCCGGACTTATCCGGATGCTATGCGCATTGCTTCCGTATTGCCGGATATTTCCTGCGCTACGTTCAATCCCGATAATTTGGATGATCCGAAAGAGTTGGACGGCACAGATGTTGCCGTAGTGAAAGGAGAAATCGGAGTAGCCGAAAACGGAGCCATCTGGATACCGCAGACGGTGAAATATAAAGCAATCTATTTTATCTCGGAGAAGTTGGTTATTCTGCTCGACCGGAATAAAATTGTAGATACCATGTATGACGCCTACCGCGAACTGGACGGACAGGAATATCAGTTCGGAACGTTCATCTCCGGTCCGTCAAAGACTGCTGATATTGAGCAGGCTTTAGTGATGGGAGCGCATGGGGCACGAGACGTGTTAGTGATATTAACCTAATGTTTCCGTGTTGATTATTCTAAAATAAATTTGGTTTCAAAACAATGGAGTTTTATATTTGTTAGTACAAACAAAATGGAGACTCTGTTGACGCTGTAAAAACAGAGGCTCTATTGATAAGAAATAGAGCTTTTGTTTTATATAAACAGAGCTTCCGTTTGATGTAAATAGAGGCTCTGTTTGGATAAAGTCCGGCTTCCATCGGATGTAATAGAGTCTTTGGGAGAATATAGTAGAATCTCCTTTGATGTAAATTGAATATCTGTTTCTGTTTGTCCATAGTAGATAAATGAATTTGTAGGATAAGAGTAGTAAAACGTTTAATTATAAATTATATGTATGCCAATAAAGTAAAGAAAATAGCCGCCGTCCATGACCTTTCGGGAATGGGGCGCGTATCTCTGACCGTCGTCATTCCTATTCTTTCATCTATGGGTTTTCAGGTCTGTCCGCTTCCTACGGCTGTGTTATCCAATCATACGCAATATCCCGGTTTCTCCTTTCTCGACCTAACGGACGAGATGCCGAAGATTATTGCCCAATGGAAGAAACTGGAGGTAGAGTTCGACGCTATCTATACCGGATACTTGGGTTCTCCGAGACAAATTCAGATTGTTTCTGATTTTATCAGGGACTTTCGTCGGCCGGACAGCCTGATCGTTGCCGATCCGGTGTTGGGAGATAACGGACGATTATACACCAACTTTGATGGAGAGATGATAAAAGAAATGCGCCACTTAATCACGAAAGCAGATGTGATTACCCCCAATCTGACGGAACTGTTTTATTTATTGGATAAACCCTATAAAGCAGATAACACGGATGAAGAACTGAAAGAATATCTTCGTCTTTTGTCCGACAAAGGTCCGCAAGTGGTTATCATCACCAGTGTTCCTGTACATGATGAGCCTCATAAAACATCTGTCTATGCATATAACCGCCAGGGAAACCGCTACTGGAAAGTGACCTGCCCTTATCTGCCTGCACATTATCCCGGCACGGGAGATACTTTTACCAGTGTCATCACCGGCTCTTTGATGCAGGGAGACAGTCTGCCGATGGCGTTGGACCGTGCCACACAGTTTATCCTGCAAGGTATTCGTGCCACTTTCGGGTATGAATATGATAATCGCGAGGGGATTCTATTGGAGAAAGTGCTTCATAATTTGGATATGCCAATACAGATGGCTAGTTATGAACTGATTTAAGATAGGCTTTGTGTTGTTATTACTATGCCAATAGGTTGGCACAACAATGCCACCTTGTTTGCATGTCTGTGCCACTGTGTTGGCACAAATGTGCCTTCTTATTGGTATTTATTAAGTTCAGAATCGTACTGTTACTCTTGCCGGGAGTTTTCCACTTGTCCACTTAGGTCCTTCTTTGACAAGCCGGATGGCTTCTTTATCAGCGAATTCGCATAATCCATGAATAACAGTGATATTTTGCGGCTTTCCTTCTTCATCAACAAAGAAAGAAAGGACTACCTTCCCCTTAATATCTTTACAGTTATCATCCGTTGGACGAACGAGATTCTCTTTCAGGTATTTCTGATAGCTACGTTTACCGATGACAGGTTGCGGAGTAATCTCTTTCTCTGCCTGTTCCTTAACCGTCACAACATTTCCGGTAGTGGTTGACTTCTTATTTTTCTTAGTTCCGTATCCCACTACCACCACTTCATTGAGTGCCTGTTTGTTTTCGTTCATGGCAATGAGCATCGTCCGGCTGGTATCTACCCGGATTTCTACCGGATCATATCCGATATACTTCGCTGTCAATCGTTTCTTATCATCCTTTTTGACTAAAGAAAATTCTCCATTCATATTTGTGATGGTTCCGATATTCGTTCCTTTATATGCTACACTGGCTCCGATAATCGGTTCGCCTTTTTCGTCAGTTACTCTCCCTTTTATCATGTTATTTTTTGAAGGAATAGCCGCTACCTTAGCCAACTTCATTTTCTTATCAGATTCAGACTCGGAAGTATCCATCGTCGCTACTACTTCTTGTAATGCAGCAGTCTCTTCCGACACTTCCTCCATCACCGGCACAGTTGCCACAGGCGGCGTACCTTGTTGTGGTTGGGAAGTCGCTTGGATTTTGGCAATCATATCTTTCTTATCCGCTTGTCTCGCAGTAATTTCGGAAACAGGCGTGGAATATTCGGAAGTAGGCGTGGAATCCGTTTTTACCTTTGCGGTAGCCAATGCGATTTCCTTTTGTGGAGTTGCCGGAACTGTTGGAGTTGCAGGAATGGCCGGAGTGGGCGGAATTGCGGGTTCAGCCAACTTGGAGGAAACACTCTCTTTGGCAATGAACACTTCGTCCGTCATACTCTTTTTCAGGAACAGGAAATAACTGCTGATACCGAATCCGATAGCCAGGCAGGCAGCGATGCTCCAGGTGATAGCACGGGTGTTCTTTTTCTTTGCCGAATGAGCTGAAACCTGCATCCGCAGTTTCTCGATCCGTTGTTCGTGATTTCCCTCCACCTGGCTGTAACCATCCATAGCATCGGCGAGGAAAGGGTCTTGCATTGACTTTTTTTCTAGTCGATGTGCCTCTTTTCCTTTGCGGAGTCCTCGTATGTAGTCCAATAGTTTCATAGGGCTTGTTTCTTAATACAATTTTTTAAGTTTCGCTTTCCATTCTGGATGTAGCTTTTTACATTGTTCAGAGTAAATCCGGTTTGCTCGACGATGTCGGCATACGACATTTCCTCCAGGAAGAAACGCGTAATGCTGGTCCGTTGTTCTTCAGGCAACTTTTCGAGACAGTGATGTAATGCCTTCAGTTGTTCCTCTGAACTTTCCTCTTCACTTAATAGATGCAGAAATTCGTCAGATTCCATAACGTTAACGGTATAATCTAACGGAATTTCTTTATTTTCCTTCCGTAAAAGTTGCAGGCAATGATTCTTCGCCACCCGGTAGAGCCATGGCTTGAACACTTTTATCTCATAATTTCCCAACTTAGGTAGTAAATCTTCAAACAGTTGCATGACTGCTTCCTGTGCCCGGTCTTCATCATGCAAGTATTTCAGGCAAAGTCCATACAGTAACGGGATATATCGGTTATATAGTTCACCGAAATATTCCGTATCGCCGGACTTCGTATAGTGTATCAGTAATTCCTCGTCCGATAGTTTCGATATGTTTCTTTTGAAAAACAACATCTATTCCTCTTCTTCGTCGATAACAACTTGATATTTTTCTTTCATTCTTTCAAAATCACTTGTTATCTGCTCTAATATTTCATGTGTATCTGTATTCTTTACCAAAGCGGGCATACCATAATAGATAGATGCTTTGTATGGCAACAGGATCATCTTTCCTTTGGGTAAAGAGCGTCCCATACCGGTCATGAATACAGGAATATATTTCACTTCAGGCCGTAGAGACAGGATACGGGCTATACCGGATTTTATTTTTCCCATTTGTTCCGGCTTTCCTCTGGTTCCTTCCGGAAAAAGAATCAGTGAATATCCGGCATCAATGGCTTCAAGCATCTTACGGATCGGATCGTGTTCCGAATCTTTTTCTCCTTTTCTTCTGATAAGAAGCGTATTGATGAAAAAGTTGCTGATGGAAGCCTGAAAGCGGGTTTTCCCGAAATAGTCTTCTGCTGCTACGGGTTTGACTTTCCACAAGAGTTCGCCGGGCAGGGAAGCCAATAGGCTTAGGGTGTCCAGGTGGCTGTTATGGTTGGCAAGGATAATGAATTGCTTTTCTTTTTTAAGGAAGCGGCAATCGGTGAACTGGACCCCTACGATTAATTTCAGGAACCATTGGAAAACACCTTTATATATAATATGCATGGCAGCAGCTTGCATGAATCTTTTTTCCATTCTCTCCGTTTAATATGCAATGTAATAAACTAAATGAAAAAATACAGGAGCAGTGTAGGACAGCGAATCTATCCGGTCGAATACTCCTCCATGACCGGGAATACTGTTCCCCATATCTTTAATTCCTTTATCTCTCTTGATAGCGGAGATGACCACGTCTCCCGAGAAGCCTGCAATCGCAAGGAGGGCGCTAACCAGAATAACGTTGGGAGCGGAGAGGGGAGTCAGGAAACCGAGAAAGTAACCAATGACAGTGGTACTGATGACACCGCCTAGGAAACCTTCCCATGTCTTGTTCGGACTTACTTTCGGAAGAATCTTATGCCGTCCGAGAAGTTTGCCCCAGATAAATTGCATGATATCATTGATTTCCGTAAGGAATACAAGGAACAACAGCAGGCCCCGTCCTCCGGAACTGAATCCCGGTAGTTCGGGAAGTGACAGGAGATAAGCGAGGTGGCTGATACCGAATACTGAAAGCATCAGAATCCATTGCAACAGTGCCATCGACTTGGTGATTCCGTGTGTATCTCCCTTTAAAACGAGCCGTAAAGGCAATACGAGGAACATGACTACCGGAATGAAGATGATGAATGCTCCATACCAGGCAAGGTAAGCCAGATAATATTGAATGGGGATAGACAGTATACCCCAGAACAGTGCTCCGCGATCTGCCTCTCTGAATCCCAATACAGAATAAAGTTCTCTGAAAGCAATGAAAGAGAGAAAGGCAAGGAAGAAATAAGAAATGTTATAGCTGATAAATACAGCACCGATAAACATACCCGCCATGATCCACCATGAGCGCGTGCGTGCGGCGAGTTCGCTGATATTTGTTTTCGGAAATATCTTTTTTACAAGGAAAAGAATAAGGCTTGCCGTAACAAGCAATCCGATGATAAGCGAGATGACAATAATCAACTCATCGCTTAATGTAGGGAATATTTTATCCAGTAGATTTTTCATTTTATTTCAGTGTTTGTTGTGTGTGACATGAGGTACAGGCGATGTATCAGTGTCGCGATAAGACCGATGTTGATAATGATTAGAGCGATGAAGCATACCATCCGGTCGTATCCTGAATGGATGGTGCAGGTGGCGACTACAAAGGTCAGTGTCAGCAATGCCATGCGGTGTTGTTTGGCCATTGGACCATTAAAGAAATGCTGATGTGTTTTGTAGGCTCCTATCCAGCGGAAATAAGCTGTCATAACAGCAAGAAGGGCGCCCAGCCATCCCAATTCGACTCCGAATCCACCTGCTACATACCCGACGGGAATGATGAATAATGCATCGGCAAAACGGTCGGGCATATCGTTATAAAGATCTCCGTTGGCACTTTTTTTTCCTCCTTCAATGGCAACCATCCCATCGAACAGGTTGCAGAGCAACCGTGACTGCATACAAACGATGAACAGGATATAGGCTACATATTTATTGAAGCCGGGATAAATAACTGTGCCAATCAGCAGGAGGCAACCTACCATAGCGAAGAATACACTCATCATGGAAATTTGATTGGGAGTGACACCCCAACGAGTTAGTTTGCGGGCAATGTTATTAGCCCAGGCCGTGTTTCGCGAGGCTATTTCCCGCCTTCCGTCGACTTCGTTTTTCATATTTGTGATATGTTTATGATTCGCAAATATACACATCATCTGATGAGTGGCAAAGGAATAAGGGAGAATTTTGAAAGGACTCTTTTTTTCTGCCGGATAAAAAAAGTTCAAGTCATTTATGGAATCAGTGTGAAATCTGCATCTCTATAGTAAAAGCGAACTATTAGTAACATTTTAAATAATGAAGTTATGAAAACAAATCAATTCAGAGCAATGATGCTCGTACTGCTGATGGCAGTTGTTTCTTTAGGTATGGTGAACGCGCAAGCTATTACCGTGTCGGGTACTGTGACGGATGCAAAGGATGGAACTCCGCTTGTTGGCTGTTCGGTACAGATAAAGGGTACTACGAAAGGTACGGTAACGAATATGAATGGCCGGTACACGATACAGGCTAAGAAAGGGGAAACGTTGTTGTTCCAGTATGTCGGGTATAAGCAGGAGAGACGGGTAGTAAAATCGACCACGCTGGATGTGAAGATGAAAGCCGACGAACTGGTATTGGAAGAATGTGTGGTGGTAGGATACGGCCATGAGACAAGAGCTGCAAAAGTAATGTCTACTGCTTACAGGGCAGTATGTCCGACTCCGGGAATCATGTATGATGCTGCAAATGCGGAAGAATACGGAGAGTTTCAGGAGAACGGCTTCAAGAGTGTGTCGGATGCTCCGCTTTCTACTTTCTCTATTGATGTAGATGCCGCTTCTTATAGTAATATGCGTCGTTTTATCAATAAAGGTGAACTGCCTCCGATTGATGCTATCCGTACGGAAGAATTAGTGAACTATTTTTCTTATGATTATCCGAAGCCGACAGGAAGTGATCCTGTGAAAATTACGATGGAATCCGGAGCCTGTCCCTGGAATACCAATCATCGTCTTGTACGTATCGGCCTGAAAGCAAAAGAAATCCCGACAGATAATCTGCCTGCGTCCAATCTGGTATTCCTGATTGATGTCTCCGGTTCTATGTGGGGAGCCAACCGATTGGATTTGGTGAAGTCGTCTCTCAAATTATTGGTGAATAACTTACGTGATAAAGATAAAGTAGCGATTGTGACTTATTCAGGCAGTGCCGGTGTGAAACTGGAAGCAACTCCGGGTAGCGACAAACAGAAGATTCGCGAAACGATAGATGAATTAACGGCGGGTGGCTCTACGGCAGGAGGTGCAGGTATCTTGTTGGCGTATAAAATAGCCAAGAAGAATCTGATCTCTAACGGCAATAACCGTATCATACTTTGCTCCGATGGTGATTTTAATGTGGGCGTTTCTTCCGCTGAAGGATTGGAACAATTGATTGAAAAAGAACGCAAGAGTGGAGTATTCCTTACCGTACTGGGTTATGGCATGGGTAATTATAAAGATAAGAAGATTCAGGCGTTGGCTGAAAAGGGAAATGGCAATCATGCTTATATAGATAACTTGCAGGAGGCCAACCGTGTTTTGGTAGGCGAATTCGGTGCTACGCTGCATACAGTGGCAAAAGACGTCAAACTGCAAGTCGAATTTAATCCTTCCCAAGTGCAGGCATATCGTCTGGTTGGTTACGAAAGTCGTCTGTTGAAAGACGAGGACTTTAATAATGATACTAAAGATGCCGGAGATATGGGTGCGGGACATACAGTGACAGCCTTTTACGAAGTGATTCCTACAGGAGTAAAGAATGAATATGTAGGTAAAATAGACGACTTGAAATATCAGAAGAAAGAGAAAGTGTCCGTGAAGCTGACAGGCTCTAATGAACTCCTGACTGTGAAACTGCGTTATAAAGCCCCGGATAAAGATGTCAGCAAGAAACTGGAACTTCCTTTCGTAGATAATAAAGGAAATAATGTTTCTTCCGATTTCCGCTTTGCTTCTGCAGTGGCTATGTTCGGACAGTTACTTCGGGAGTCTGACTTTAAAGGAAATGCCAGTTATGACAAAGTGATTGAGCTAGCCAAACAGGGACTGAATAATGATGATAAAGGATATAGAAGAGAATTCATTCGTTTGGTTGAGACTGCTAAAGGATTGGAAAGAACAAATAAGAACTAGGAAAGCAAACAGGAGTCACTGGAAATGTACATCATATTATTATGCGTAATATTCACTGATATGAATAAACGTACAATTCCAGATAGATAATCCTAAAAAATAATAGTGACGGTATATACTCGGGATAGTGACGCTATCACTGTTGTATACCGTCACTATCTTTGCCGGATACCGTCACTATAATTAATTTCGTCCGAAATTCGTCTGACCTAAAACGAGAAATAGCCATAAACTTATCGTTTACAGCTATTTAACTCTGCACGGGAGGAGAGGCTCGAACTCCCGACACCCGGTTTTGGAGACCGGTGCTCTACCAACTGAGCTACTCCCGTGTTTGCGGCTGCAAAGGTAGTAGAAACTTCTGAATCTCCAAACATTCGGGTAAATAAGTTTTGAATTATTTTAATTTTTCCCATTCATCGGGCTTGAAACCGACCAGAACGAAGCTGTCTGTCACTACCAATGGGCGTTTCACCAATTTACCGTTCGTTGCCAAGAGTGCTATCTGTTCTTCCTCACTCATAGCAGGCAGCTTCTCGCTTAGTTTCAGCTCTTTATATACTAATCCGCTCGTGTTGAAGAATTTCTTCACCGGTAAACCGCTACGTGGAATCCATGCTTTTAATTCTTCAGCCGTAGGATTTTCTTCTACAATTAATCGGTTTGTAAACTCAATGTTATTTTCTGTTAACCATTTCTTGGCTTTCTGGCATGTGCTGCATGCCGGGTACTGCAAAAATAATGTTGCCATATTCATTTATAATTTAATTCATACTATATAATACTTAATACTTAACACTTAATACCTAATACTTAAACCTCACCTCAATATCTGCAAATCCTGAAACATAATCCGGTAAGCGGCTGCTTTCTTGTCCAACGCCAGTGGATATGCTCTTGATGATGAAGGCATCCGGTAAAGCCGCATGGCGCGTCCTTCAAAAACGAACTCGGAGTAATCGCCTACTTTCGGCTCTTCTATTTCGAATTGCTGTCGGAGAGTGTCCGTTGCTTTTTGCCCGGTAGTGACGATGGCTTTGCATTCGGGAAGTTGTCGCAGCAATGCTGCTACATCGGTAGCCTCCACTACTTCGAGAAACTTATCCGATGCGTTATCCTGCAACCGGCGAATGGATGAAGCCGTATCGAATAGGGCAATCCCCTTTTCGTTCAAAAAGTCTATGATTTGCTCGCGGCAGAACGATTTTAGTGTCGAATTTAGAAAGTGATTCTTATCATTAAAGAATAAAATTCCATATATACGCCACATGTCGTTGTTTAGGTTCGGGTAGTAAAACTCCATAGACCAACGTTTTTTCTGTGGCGGAAAACTTCCCAGCATCAGAAGCTTTGATTTCGCTGGGAGAAATGGTTCTAACGGATGTGTTTCGATTTCCATAATTTCTTTCATTTTAATTTCGTACAAAAATAGTGATAATGTTTATTTCCTTCAAAATCAATGAGAAAAAACGCTAGATTTAAAATAATTAGTTATTTTTGCGGTGTGATGAACAAACAATATTTTATTATATCATTGAAAAAAGAAGTTTTTGTGAGTTGCTTCTTAATAGGCCTATTTTTTCTGGAGGGAGGAAATTGTTATGCTTCGGAGCAACAAGTGTTAAGAGGGACGATAGAAATTCCTTCTGATAATAATACCGTGAGGGGGCGTGTTATTGATATCTATGGTGAACCACTGATTGGTGCTACAATACGCGAAAAGGGGGGAGCCAATGGTACTGTGACCGATATTGATGGAAAATTCTTTTTGTCTGTGCCGGATAGTGCTGTTTTACAAGTTTCTTTTGTGGGTTACAAGACTGTAGAAGTCAATGTGGCAGGTCGGAATGTGCTTGAAATACGTCTTCAGGAAGATGCGGTGATGCTTGAACATGTCATCGTAACGGCCTTGGGACTTGAAAAGGATGAAGCTACATTGGCTTATTCTGTGCAAAAAATCAAGGGAGAGGAACTGAACCGTGTCAAAGAAGTAAATATGATTGCTGCTCTGGCGGGAAAAGCGGCCGGTGTACAAATCAATAAAAACTCTTCCGGCATGGGCGGTTCTGCCAAAGTCAGTCTCCGGGGAATCCGTTCGGTGTCCGGTGATAATCAACCGCTTTATGTGATAGACGGAGTGCCGATGTCGAATACCTCTTCCGAGCAGGCTTATTCGGCTATTGGAGGTACGGCGAATGCCGGCAACCGTGATGGAGGAGATGGGATTTCTAACCTGAACCCGGAAGATGTGGAAAGCATCAGTATCTTGAAAGGTGCTCCAGCAGCAGCTTTATATGGTAGCATGGCTGCTAACGGGGTCATTCTTATCACTACTAAAAAAGGGAATTCTGTCGGGCAAAGGAATATTAATTTCTCTACAGGACTAACTTTCGAGAAAGCATTCAGCCTGCCTAAAATGCAAAATCGTTACGGTGTCAGTGATGTGGTAGACAGCTGGGGTGAGAAAGATAATCTGACGGCTCATGATAACCTGAATGATTTTTTCCGTACCGGATTGACCTCAATGACTTCTGTGTCCGTCAGCTATGGAAATGAAACTCTACAAACTTATTTCTCCTATGCCAACACCACCGGAAAGGGGATTATGGATAAAAACAAGCTGAAGAAACATAATATAAACCTACGCGAAACGGCTACCATGTTCAACAAACGTTTGAAGCTGGATGGTAATGTGAATGTAATGAAACAGACTGTTGAGAATAAGCCGGTATCGGGAGGCTTTTATATGAATCCGTTGGTAGGGCTTTATCGTTTTCCTCGTGGTGAGAATCTGTCTTATTATAAAGACCATTTTGAAACCTATGACGAAGAACGGAATTTGAATGTGCAAAACTGGCATACATTTACCGAAGACTTCGAACAGAATCCATATTGGATAGTGAATCGCATACAAAGTAAAGAAACGCGTACGCGCATTATCCTTTCCCTTTCGGCAAACTTTAAGATAAATGATTGGTTGACGATTCAAGCTCGTGGCAACATGGACTACTGGGCTGATAAGTTGCGTCAGAAATTCTATGCATCTACCGCTACTGCCCTGTGTGGAGCGAACGGTCGATATATTGAAATGGATTATCAGGAAACGCAGATGTATGGTGATGTGATGGCGATGTTTAAGAAAACCTGGGGAGATTTTACACTGGATGCGGCTATTGGCGGTAGTATAAATGACCGAATCAGAAACTCGACCCGTTATGATTCCAAGAATGCTTCTTTGAAGTTTGCTAATGTATTTAATATAGCCAATATCATCATGAACAGTTCTGCCAGTATTGACCAGCAAATAGATGAGCATCGTCAGCTTCAATCTATTTTCGGTACAGCACAGATTGGCTACAAGGAAAAATTATTTCTTGATTTGACAGCTCGTAATGACTGGGCATCAACCTTGGCTTATACTGAACATGAGAAAGCGGGATTTGCTTATCCTTCCGTTGGTCTTTCCGTATTGCTTGATAAATGGGTGAAGCTGCCCGAATGGATTTCTTTTGCGAAACTGCGTGGTGCCTATAGTAAAGTAGGGAACGATATTCCTGTATTTGTCACTAATTCCATTTCTCATATCGGTGCCGGTGGCGAGATACAGGCAAATGATGCAGCTCCTTTCAAAGATATGGAGCCGGAAATGACTCATGCCATGGAATTCGGAACGGAATGGAGATTCTTCCAACATCGGCTAGGAATCAATCTGACCTATTATCGTACCAACACTTATAATCAGTTCTTCAAACTTCCTGCTCTTGCAGGTGATAAGTTTGCTTACCGGTATGTGAATGCCGGAAATATCCAAAACCAAGGATGGGAAGTGACACTGAACGGAACTCCGATACTGACTTCTGATTTCACTTGGAAAACTTCCATCAACTTCTCTACCAACAAGAATAAGATCGTGAAGCTGCACGACGAATTGAAAGAATTAGTCTACGGACCTACGAGCTTTTCTTCCAGTTATGCAATGAAGCTGGTGAAAGGTGGTTCTATCGGTGATATCTACGGTAAAGCTTTTGTACGTGATGCCGCAGGAAACATTGTTTATGAAACAGAAGGAGATTACAAAGGACTTCCATTGGTGGAAGGTGACGGAAATACGGTGAAAGTAGGAAATGCCAACCCTGTCTTTATGATGGGATGGGATCACACATTCTCTTACAAAGGATTCAGCCTTTATTTCCTGCTTGACTGGCGTTACGGAGGAAAAGTCCTTTCGCAGACACAAGCGGAAATGGATCTCTATGGCGTATCGGAAATTACGGCTGATACACGCGACAGAGGATATGTGATGCTTGAAGGTCAGCAGATCGATAATGTGAAAGGATTCTATAAAAATGTAGTGGGCGGGCGTGCCGGAGTGACAGAGTATTATATGTATGATGCCACTAATTTACGGTTGCGCGAAGTATCGTTGAGCTACAATTTCTCAAAGAAGTGGATACAGAAAACGAAGGTTCTGAAAGATGTGCAGCTTTCGTTTGTGGCCCGCAATCTATGTTTCTTATATAAGAAAGCTCCTTTTGATCCGGATTTGGTACTTTCCACCGGGAATGATAACCAAGGGATTGAAGTATTCGGAATGCCTACAACCCGTAGTTTGGGCTTTACTCTGAAATGTGAATTTTAAAGGTAGGAGAGAGAAATGAAGAGAAAATATGTATATCTATACTTGCTGGGCTTACTGCTCTTTTCTGTAGCATGTACCGGTAATTTCCGTGATTACAATACCGACTTGTCCGGAATCACGGATGATGACCTGATTATTGACGACAATGGTTATGGAATCCGTTTGGGCATTATTCAGCAGGGGATTTATTTTAATTATGATTTCGGAAAAGGGAAGAACTGGCCTTTCCAACTGATACAGAATCTGAACGCAGATATGTTCGGTGGATATATGCATGACGGTAAACCCTTGAACGGAGGTTCGCATAATTCCGACTATAATATGCAGGACGGTTGGAACAGCGCCATGTGGACGCATATGTATTCTTATATTTTCCCGCAGATATACCAATCGGAGAATGCTACCCGGAATACACATCCTGCTTTGTTCGGGATCACGAAAATATTAAAGGTGGAAGCAATGCATCGTGTGACGGATTATTATGGTCCCATCATTTATAAGAATTTTGCGAATGCGGAGAAGCACTACCGTCCTGATAAACAAAAAGATGTTTATTATGAGTTTTTCAATGAACTCGATTCTGCCGTGGTTGCCCTCACCGGTTATATAGAGGAGAAACCGGAATTCAATGGATTTGCACGTTTTGATATTTTGTTGGATGGTAAATACCCTTCCTGGGTAAAGTTTGCCAATTCGTTGCGTTTGCGGCTAGCTATGCGTATTGCCTCTGTTGCCCCTGATAAGGCACGTGCTGAAATACAGAAAATAAAAGAAAACGATTACGGCTTCTTTGAAGCGGAAACAGGCGGAGCTGTTGTTTCTACCAAATCCGGATATACCAATCCATTGGGAGAACTTAATCGTGTGTGGAATGAAACTTACATGAGTGCGAATATGGAATCAATCTTGGTGGGATATAATGATCCCCGTCTTGGAATTTATTTCGAACTCTGTACGGATGAAACCCTGAAAGGACAATATCGTGGAATTCGTCAAGGGACATGTTTTGCTCATAGTCATTATTCCGGATTGTCGAAGCTGTTTGTCAAGCAAAGTACCGATGCGCCTCTGATGACTGCTTCGGAAGTTTGGTTTCTGCGTGCCGAAGCTGCATTGCGCGGGTGGACGGATGAAGATGAAGAAACCTGTTATCAGAATGGTGTAACTACTTCTTTCCATCAATGGGGAATCTATGGCGTAGAAGATTATCTGCAAAGTGAACGGAAAGCCTCTGACTTTATAGACACGTATGATGAAGAAAATAATATAGAGGCCCGCTGTAAAGTCTCTCCTAAATGGAATCCGCTGGATGATAAGGAAACGAAACTGGAGAAGATCATTACGCAGAAGTGGATTGCTATGTTCCCGGAAGGTTGTGAAGCCTGGGCGGAACAAAGACGAACAGGGTATCCTCGTTTATTTCCCGTACGATTCAACCATAGCAGAAACGGATGCATCGACACGGAGATTATGGTGCGCCGTCTAAACTTCCCCGGTACCTTACAGACAGAAGACCCGGAGCAATATTCCGCACTTGTGGAAGCTTTAGGAGGAAACGATCATGGAGGTACAAGACTTTGGTGGGACACGGGAAATAATAACCTGGAATAAAAAAAGATAAAAGTAGTGTGTTTATATGTGTAGCTTTAACTATTTTTGCATCTTCATTTAAACACATTTACTTATGAAACAGATTATCTCTGCTCTTTTCCTTTGTATGTTGCTCTCTGGCGTACCGGGATTGCAGGCGCAAAACATCCAGTTACATTATGATTTTGGACGTTCTTTGTATGATAAAGATTTGCAAGGTCGTCCGCTGTTAACTTCCACAGTAGAGAAGTTTCATCCTGATACTTGGGGAAGTACTTATTTCTTTGTCGATATGGATTATACCTCCGAAGGTGTCGCTGCTGCTTATTGGGAAATAGCCCGTGAAGTGAAATTCTGGAAAGGTCCTTTCTCTGCGCATCTTGAATATAACGGTGGATTATCCAAAGGTATGTCTTATAAAAATGCTTATCTGGCAGGAGCCACGTATACCTTTAATAATGCCTCCTTTTCCAAAGGCTTCACACTGACCGCCATGTATAAGTATATTCAGAAACACTCATCACCCAACAACTTCCAGTTGACAGGTACGTGGTACGTAAACTTCTGTCGTAACCTGCTCACTTTCTCCGGCTTTGCCGACTGGTGGCGTGAAGAAACGAACTACGGAAAGACTATCTTCCTCTCCGAACCACAATTCTGGGTAAACCTGAATCAAATCAAGGGAGTAAATAAAAATTTCAATCTAAGTGTTGGCTCTGAAGTCGAATTGAGTAACAACTTTGGTGGTCGCGATGGCTTTTATGTGATCCCGACGCTTGCTCTGAAATGGACGCTGAACTAAAAAAATCGAACCAAAAATCGAACCAAAAAACGGATTAAAAAGCGAGTTAAAAGAAATAGAGTAAAAAGAAGTCAGGCTAAAAGAATCCGAACTTCAGAGGAATCTCCGTTTATCCCTTTGTGGAACTTACAAAATATATAGAACAACCTATTAAATGAAAACTGATTTAATCTACGGCGTAGAAGACCGTCCCCCTTTTAAAGACGCCCTGTTTGCGGCTTTACAACATCTCTTGGCTATTTTCGTAGCAATTATCACACCGCCGCTTATTATAGCGAGTGCCTTGAAACTGGATGTAGAAAAGACAAGTTTCCTAGTTTCCATGTCCCTTTTTGCTTCGGGAGTATCTACCTTTATACAATGCCGTCGTTTCGGTCCGATAGGAGCAAAGCTGCTCTGCATCCAGGGAACCAGTTTTTCTTTTATCGGTCCTATCATCGCTACAGGAATGGTAGGCGGATTGCCGTTGATTTTCGGTTCTTGTATGGCTGCCGCACCTATCGAAATGATTGTCAGTCGCACATTCAAATATCTGCGTAATATCATCACTCCGCTGGTTTCCGGTATTGTCGTACTGCTTATCGGATTGAGTCTGATAAAAGTAGGTATCGTATCTTGCGGAGGTGGATATGCAGCTATGGATAACGGTACGTTTGCTACCTGGGAAAACCTGTCTATTGCAGCACTGGTACTTCTTAGCGTCTTATTTTTCAACCGTTGCGGGAACAAATACCTGCGCATGAGTTCCATTGTACTCGGACTTTGTCTGGGTTATGGTCTGGCATTTGTTTTGGGAAAAGTGGATATGAGTGCGTTGAATGTGGAAATGCTGATGAGCTTTAATATTCCCCAACCTTTTAAATATGGTGTTGATTTCAATGTGTCTTCTTTCATAGCCATTGGTCTGGTCTACCTGATAACTGCCATCGAAGCAACAGGTGACGTGACTGCCAACTCTATGATTTCCGGACTTCCCATTGAAGGAGATTCCTATTTGAAACGAGTTTCCGGTGGAGTAATGGCAGATGGATTCAACTCCTTCCTCGCCGGTATATTCAACTCTTTCCCCAACTCCATCTTTGCACAGAATAACGGTATTATCCAACTGACCGGAGTAGCCAGCCGCTATGTCGGTTATTATATCGCAGCAATGCTCGTTCTTTTGGGATTATTCCCTATTGTAGGTGCCGTATTCTCCTTAATGCCCGATCCTGTATTGGGTGGTGCAACCTTACTAATGTTCGGTACAGTAGCAGCGGCAGGAATCCGTATTATCTCCTCACAAGAAATAGGCCGTAAAGAAACTCTGGTATTAGCAGTCAGCCTTTCCTTAGGCCTAGGAGTAGAACTAATGCCGGACGTATTACAACAAGCCCCGGAAGCAATTCGAAGTATCTTCTCTTCAGGGATCACCACCGGAGGCCTAACTGCAATTATTGCAAATATAGTAATACGTGTAAAAGAATGATGAATAAGTATTAAGTATTAACCGACAAGTATCAATCAACAAGTATTAAGTATTAATCGACAAGTATCAAATAGCAGGTATTATCCAGCAGCTTCGGTAATACTTAATACTTATTACTTAATACTTATTTCTAAATTACTCATTTTATCAGTAGTGCGGAAGGGGAAATCAGGATACTCGTAAAGACTAAAGCGAGGTTCGGTTTCTCCTTTCGTATAATTCCAGATAGAAGCATAATCTTCCGGATCTTCTCCCATCTTGGCTAATTGGCGCAGATAAGCGGCCAGTGATTTATTTTCTACGATGTAAATCTGTCCCATCTGGTCGATAATCGGGCTATGATGACGAGTGCCGTCATGTTCGAAGCGTAGAATCCGTTTTCCTTCTTCCGTTAGTCCTACCAATTGGAAGGTCATACTCTTACCGATAGCCGGCAAATTCAATACACTGCGATCCGTAGCAAGGAAAGGCAAATGATGTTTTCTCATGAAACGTCTTAATTGCTTGGCAACATCTTCTTTCGTCTCCTCTTCCGTTCCGACTTTCGTCTCTAATATTTTGTATAATTCCTCCGCCTGTTCCGGTGTCATCCGACCATAAATCTTTTCCTCCTGTTGTTCCTGCATCGAACGGCTGTTGGGAGCAAATACTGCATAATTCTCATTGAATCCCTTCACCGAGAAAGTATAATAACATACCACCCCCAATGAATTGAGCACCTGGCGAAGCCGTGTCGTATGTCCCCGGCGCGAAGCAGCCACTGTATATACCAACTGATTCGTGATAATCCATCCGGCAGAAAGAATCTTCCGAATCGCCTCTTTAGCTTCAGGCGTAACCTCCAGCGGTGTTTGAAAATGAGTCTGGATAATAAACTGTTTCACCCCGATAGCCGAAGCCTTCTCCTTGAACTCCCGCAAAATATCAACCAGCCCGTCATTGATACGCATCGGCAAATAAGCCAACAACCGTGACCCCAGCCGTACCCGTTGCAATTCCGCATATTTCTCTCCTTCCGGTCGTTCGAGATTTGCCTTCTGCTTGCGTACCGCCATCCGATACACCGCATCCAAAATATGTTGAAGCGTCTTATTCTGACTCATCAGCGCATCGCCCCCTGTAATCAGAATATCCCGCAACTGTGTATCCTCTTCAAAATAAGTCATCAACCGGCGCAACTTACGATCCCATGATTCCTTCGGGCGTAAAGACTCAAACTCGAAATTCAATCGTTCGCTTTGGAAATCATACATCCGCTGGCAAGAAGCACAAAGTCCCCCGCAAGCCCGTCCCATCGTGTCAGGAATGAGAATAGCCACCTCCGGATACCGGCGATGAATATTATGTCCGTCCGGCAGAAGCCATCCCGCCGCATTAGGTTTACCAACCTCTACAATATCCTCCTTTTCCCACGCACGAATATTTCCATACGTCTCCACCAACCGTGGCGAATACAGAATATAACTCCGGATAGCTTCATCATTATACCCATATCCTGTAATATTGAGTAACGACAAATAATAAGGAGTCGCAAAAAACGGCATCCCCTTCTTTCGTGCCCGATAAAGCAAATACATCGTCTCCGAAGAAAGAGAATTCCCCAGGAACCGATTCAGTTCTCCCGGACTCTTCACAGCCATCGCCAAATGAAAGCGGAAATCATTCCACCACTCACTCACCAACCTGTATTTCTCCTCATAACTCATTCCCTCCTCAAAGTGGAAACGCACCGAAGGCTTCGACTTCCTGTTCTCAATCTTCTGAATCAGCAAGTGCAACATCCGCTCCTTATTCTCATCCCGTATCTCCCGTACCTCTTCATCCAATCCGGTTTCCCACCGGTCATTCCGACTTTTGATACGCTGCGGTGACGGCAAAGGCATAACTTCTCCCTTCAACCGTTTAAACATCTGAAAAATTTCAATAAACAAATCCGTCGGCATCTCCATATTCTCCAACGTTCCCGTCAGAAACTCATAAAGCAGCCGAATAGTCTGTACTGACATATCCTGTCCCGTAGACAGTTCATGAACATTCTGCCCATCATAATCAAGTAAGAGTCGAATTTGCTCCCTCGCCTCCTCCGCAGCTTCGTTTTCTATCCTGCAAGTCTCCAACAACCGCAGTATTCCAGTCTTGAAATCCTCAACAGTAGAGCTCTTATCCGCTATCTCCACTATCTCCGGAATCTCCTGACCACAGATTTGTTTCAACTGTGAAAAAGTAAGTGTAAGCATTTTCTTTTGTTTCATAAGCAATCTATCAATTTTTAAATTATATAATAAGCATTTTAAGTTTGAACGACCTCCCTTCCCCCCGAACTATATGTCTCAAATCCCGAACAGCATCTCATCCCCTAAGTATCCTCCATCCATAACCTACCAACATAATCATCAAAGCGCAACATAATACACAATCACACCGCATAGCACTCTACACTGCATAGCACTCCACGCCGCATGGCCTCCCGGCCTCGTCTGCACGGCGTCAAGCGGAGGTTTCATTCCCGGCGTTAAGAAGGGCAGACTGTTTGAGCGAAGCGAGTTTCTGCCCTTTAGCCGGGGATGAGACCGGAGTAGCCGGGCAGACGCAGCCTTGATTTTTTCTTTTTGGTACTTTTTCTTTTGTATCAAGACAAAAGAAAAAAGTACATAAAGATAACAAAAAAAGCGGAAGTACAAAACCCCCGCTTTCTCTATCATATTAATCTTTACGCTTTTCTAACATTTAACGCAACTTATTTTTTCGTTTCCGTGTCGTCATCCTTCCGTTTCGGTTCCTTCTTGGCAAGTAGAACGATATTATATACATAATCCGTCATCCACTGCTCCGAGTATCCCAGACGCTCTTTGTATTGGCGGATAGCCGCAGCCGTCTTATGCACATCATCCGCTTTCCATACCGTCTTGGTGCAAACATCATGTACCGTCTTCTGCGTCATGCCATACAGAGCCTTTTTAAAGATCGACGGCATACGGAACTTCCACTGCATCAGATTTCCCATCAACATCATCAGATCATTAGAAAATCCTTGATACATGAATAAATAAGATTGAATATCATTTTGAGTGCGGCAGTTACGTTTCACGGAAGCGTCGATTTCCTTGAAGAAATTCTCATTCAGCCCATAATCCTGCATCAGCATTTTGCGTGACGCAGACTTTTCGGCCAATCCCAGTTTACCGTTTTGAGTAGGCACTTTAAACAAACGTTTGAAGTTAGCTACGTCCGGTAAGAATCGGATATTGGTGATACCTAGGTTTGTGGCGATCACTGACTGGAAATATACCCGGGTCAGTGAAATGAAATCTTCTACATTGCCGACTTTCGTTTCATCGGATTTTTTCTTGAATAAACCAAATAAGCCCATTGTTATATTTACAATTTTACAATTTACAATTTACTATTTGAGTGCGTGGAAGGTATATAATATAACTACCATCTGTCAATTTCCGTGCAAAGGTACAAAAACAGTTGGTTTTCACCAACATTCCAAGTCCTTTTCGATGTCCGGCATAGACTCTTTCTTAAAAACAGGACTTTGGATGCCGGCTTTCTTTTGCGCCCGGTAATCATTTAACAGGCGGATCGCATATTTTCCAAGGAAGAGGATAGCGATCAGATTGCAGATAGCCATTAATGCCATAGTGACATCTGCCAGGCTCCATACCATATCCAATGTGGCAAGTGAACCGAAGAGCACCATACCGCCCACTAATATCCTGTAACCATGAAGCACCCACTTCCGGTGAGTGATAAAGCGGATATTGGCCTCCCCGTAATAATAATTTCCCAGAATACTGCTGAAAGCGAAAAAGAAAAGAGCCACAGCAACGAAGACGCTGCCCGAAGAACCGATCTCGTTCGTCAATGCCTGTTGAGTCAACTGCACCCCATTGGTCGATCCATCCAGCGGAGCACCACTAAACAGAATGATAAAAGCCGTACAAGTACAAATCAATAATGTATCCGTAAATACTGCCAAAGTCTGTATTAATCCTTGTTTCGCGGGATGACTGACATGAGCCGTGGCAGCCGCATTCGGAGCCGATCCCATACCGGCCTCATTGCTGAAGAGTCCTCTCTTGATACCTTGCATCAATGCCATGCCGACTCCTCCTGCCAGTGCCTGTTCCCAACCGAAAGCATGACTGACAATCAGCGCGATGACGCCCGGTAAATGAGTGATATTGAGTATAACAATCACCAGCGCCAGTCCCACATATCCCAATGCCATAACCGGCACGATAATGCTGCTGACACGGGCAATGCGTTGAATACCTCCGAAGATGATAACCAACGTCAGTAATGTCAGTACCCCTCCCAATATAATATGATTGAACCCGAAAGCATGCTCCGCAGCAGCACAGATGGTATTGCTCTGTACAGAATTGAAAGCAAAACCGAAAGTGATGCTTATTAATATGGCAAAAAGCATTCCCATCCACGGTTGTTTCAATCCCTTCTTCATATAATAAGCAGGACCTCCGATGAATGAATCCTTTCCGCGTATTTTGTATAATTGCCCTAAGGTAGACTCGATGAAAGCACTCGAAGCCCCTAACAGTGCGATGACCCACATCCAGAAAATAGCTCCGGGACCGCCGATAGCGATGGCGGTAGCCACTCCCGCAAGATTTCCCGTACCTACACGGCTGGCGATAGAGATAGCGAATGCCTGAAAAGAAGATACATGTTTCTCTCCCTGCTTCCCTTTGCCCGCAGATTCGCTTAACAGTACGATCATTTCGCGAATCATGCGGAATTGTACGAAGCGTGTCCGTATGCTGAACCAGGCAGCACATCCCAATAACATGATAATCAGAATATAGGTCCAGAGTATGTCGTTAATCTCGTTGATAAAGGTCATAGTTAAGTATTAAGTATTGTTTGTGGTTATTCGTTTTTTATTCGGAAGTAGAATTTATGATTTTCGAATACGGGTTCCACAATATCATAACGAACAAATTTGGCGAGCAGATGTTCAGCGGCACGTCGTGAAAGTCCGGTTTGGCGACAGTAGCGGTTGAGTGAAAGTAAAGTGCCATGCTCCAGTTGTTCGAGCAGGAGCTGTTCACGTTCGGTGTAACGGATCAGTTCGCCACGGGGGCTGTCGCTCTGTTGCCATACACGGAGGTGTATAGGTGTTGCCAGAATATTTTCATCCTTGATGCGGAGATAGGCTAGGGGTTTCCCGGTTTCGTCTTTGGCGTAAACCGGTTTATGCGGAGTCTCTTCGATGGTCGCTACCAACACTTGCCGTCCCTCCACTATATATGTTTGCAATGTGTATTCCACTTCCGGCACGCAATAAAGTTGTGCGGCGGCTTCAATCATATATTTTTCTTCTTCGGAGCGTACTCCCGCGATTTTTCCATTGTCTTTTACGCCAATAAGTAATCTTCCTCCGTCCGTGTTGGCAAAAGCCGAGAGTGTTTTGGCAATTTTGCGTGCGTCGGAAATTTCGAATTTAAAGTCCTGTTGCTGGTGCTCCCCTTCAGCAATCAATGCATGTATATAATCGGTATCTGTAAGCAGTTTCATGGCTACAAAGGTAGGTAAAAATGGTGAAAAGCCCCTTTTTTAGATATTTTTCGAAGAATATTTCAAAAAAAATATTGATTTTATGCTTTTATTTCGGGAAACAGTGTATTTTTGCGGCACATTATTAACGAAAAAAATAAAAGGATTATGAAAGAATTGGTAGAAAAGGTAGCAGCTCTGTATGCTGACTTCTCAAAAGATGCTAACGCACAGATCGAAAACGGTAACAAAGCAGCAGGAACTCGCGCTCGTAAAGCTTCTTTGGAAATCGAAAAAGCAATGAAAGAATTCCGTAAAGCATCTTTGGAAGCTTCTAAGAAATAATTTAGAAGACTACTAAGATATCGAAAAGGGGCTGTCTAAACTTGTTAGACAGCCCCTTTTATTATAGTACATTAAAATATATACGAACTTTAAACTTCTTCGCACACCACCATTTTCATCCCTTGATAAACAACTATAATTTTGTGCAGCGTCGTTGTTCCGATTGCTTTTTGTACCGTTTCACTGGCGGCATAGCGGTTGGCTTGTGTGATAGCCTCTTGCCGGAGTTGCTCCACCTTTTCATCACTATCCTTTCCTTTGGCATACTTCAGTTCGATAATGTAGGAATGGAGCATATCTTTATAAATATCCAGTAAGGGAAACATGAAAATGTCGGCATATCCTTCCTGATTCTCCTGTTCGGAGATAGGGCGATAGAAACGGTTCTGTGCGGTCATAGCCAACGTAAATCCATGTACGTATGCTTCGCCTTTTTGCTTGTCGCGCTGGGAAGAATATCGGTGCAGACATTCGGCAATATAATTGAAGTAGGCTTTCCAATCGCCGTCATAAGCCATTGCTGATGCCAGTTCTCCCTTTTCCCAGTTGTCAAAGCGGAGATTTGCTTCGTTGTAGGTATCTAATAAGTAACTGTACAGTTGCTCACGTACTACTTGATTAGGAATGGTTAATAATGTCTTGCCTCGTTTGGTGCCGCTGATAGTCAACATTCCGAAATAGAATAATAGGCTGATAAAGTTATCCGGTTCTGCAATTGTTTCGGCAGGGAAGCCAGTTTTCAATTCACCGGTAATGTATCCTTGTTGCACCAATGTTTGGATGGTCGAGGCGTCATGAGCGAATTCTTTGTCCTTGCGGATCAACATTCGTAGTTTGTTGTAATCCACGCGGATGTTTTCTTCTACCATATTACGTGGCATATAGCCTCCATTCCGGATGTAATTATCCACAAAGTAGAGTACCATATTGGAGTTGTACATTGTAGTACTGCCATAACTTTGTTCTGCAAAACAGTAGTTGTCATACCAAGGTTTCATAGCTTCTATCAGCTCGTCGGTAGAGTGGTGAAACTGGCAGGTAGTGGCATAATAATCCAGCATTGCGCGCACCTCTTCTTCGTTGAATCCGGTCATTTCATTAAATTCCGGAGAGAGCGAATAATTGGTGCCGATATTGAATCCGCTGGTGAGATCGTCCATTGTGACGGGGCTGACACCTGTTACGAAGCAACGTTTGATCGTAGAATAAGTGCCTGCTTTCACCGTATCGAAGAAGCTGCGCAGATAACCGGTTCCGTGTGTCTCGCTTTTATAATCTTCGAGGCAGGAAGGTTCAGATAGGATTTTGTTTGTAAAATGGTCGTATTCATCAATGAACAGATAAATTTGCTGATTGGTTTTGACACATTCTTTATATAGATAGTCCAGTTGCTCTACGGCTCCTTTTTTCTTATTCATTTCTTCTTTTATCCCTTCGGGAAGATATTGTGCGTAGACATCGCAGAAGAAATTGAATTCTGTGTTGCAATGTGCGTCCAATGATTGCCGGTAACTATTCAATTCGGCATTAACTACGGCAAAGTTCAGATAAATGATGAGATATGAATTTCGTTCGGGAGTGGGATGCTTTCCTATGTACAGGTCGCCATACCATTTCTCAAACTTGTCCGCTTCTAATATGTTATAATAATGGTGGAGCATGGAGATCGTTAAGCTCTTTCCGAACCTTCGCGGGCGAATGTAAAAGAAATACTTGTTCGCGTTTTCTATAAGCGGGATATAATGCGTCTTGTCCACGTAATAACAGTCGTCTTCGCGGACATCGATAAAGTTCATCATTCCGTACGGAATACGTTTGCGCTTTACTGGTTGGTTCATAACTCTTTCATTTTCTCACAAAAGTAACAATAAAAAATGAATATTGATGGATGGCAGTTATATAAATGATAGAATATCTTTGGAACTATCCGGGTGGTAATAGTGAGAATACTTGTATCTTTATTGTCGAATAAATTAATAAATTGAGAAATGTTGAAAGTAGTAACATTTATGAAGCAGGTAGCCATGGGGCTACAGATGGAGGGAAACTTCGGTACTGCGCATGTTTATCGTAGCAGTCTGAATGCCATCATTGCTTATTGTGGGGAAGAAGATTTGCTTTTTAGTGAAGTAACTTCGGAGTGGCTGAAGGGATTCGAAGTTTACCTTCGTAGTCGTGGTTGTAGCTGGAACACCGTTTCCACTTATCTGCGTACGTTTCGTGCGGTTTACAATCGTGCCGTCGATCTTGGGAAAGCTCCTTATGTGCCTCATCTGTTCCGTTCTGTTTATACCGGTACTCGTGCCGATCATAAACGTGCGTTGTGTGATGACGATATGAAGAAGGTGTTTGCCAAATTATCTTGTACGTCAGGTGTGCCATTTGCTGTATGCCAGGCGCAAGAGCTGTTCATTCTGATGTTTTCGCTTCGTGGTATGCCGTTTGTCGATCTCGCTTATTTGCGTAAGAGTGATTTGCGTGATAACGTAATAACGTATCGCAGACGTAAGACAGGACGACCATTGTCAGTGACATTGACTCCCGAAGCGATGATTCTGGTGAAGAAGTATATGAATCGTGATCCTTCTTCCCCTTATTTGTTTCCATTGTTGAAAAGCCGTGAAGGAACTAAAGAGGCGTATCGCGAATATCAGTTGGCATTGCGCAGCTTTAACCAACAGTTGATGTTGCTAGGTGAATTATTGGGATTATCCGATAAGTTGAGCTCGTACACCGCCCGCCATACCTGGGCTACAACAGCTTATTATTGTGAAATCCATCCGGGCATTATTTCCGAAGCGATGGGACATTCGTCTATCACTGTGACGGAGACTTATTTGAAACCTTTCCGGAGTAAGAAAATTGATGAAGCAAATAAACAAGTTCTTGACTTCGTGAAACGCTCTATTGTGGGTGTAAGTGTTTGAAATTTACTCTGTTACTTTGTAGGTAACGGGAATGAATATCGGTGCAAATATGAGCATATTTCTTAAAACAACCAAACGAAATCATACATTTTTTCTAATAAACTACTCAAAATAGGAATTAACCAAATAAAACACGCGGGTTCTTTGTATTAGGGCTTTGTTAACTTCTAAATTTTTGCAAAAGATCTCCTTCCCTCTACTGCCTTTCAGAAGCAGGGGTAAAAAAGTTTCATTGCTTATCGTATCATTTTTCAGTATTGACTACTCCCGAAGAGCAGGCACAAAGGTTTTCCCGTTACCTACAAAGTAACGGGCGGTCTATTATTGAAACTTAGTGTTTAATAATATATTATTAATGTAATTTTTAAGTAGTTATGAAGAAAAATTTTGTTAGGGTAATGCTTTTCGGGGCATTGGCGCTTACAGTCAGTACAGTGGTGACAAGCTGTAAGGACTACGATGATGATATTAAAGGCTTGCAGGAGCAGGTCGATAAAATCACATCAACCAGTCCGGTAAGTACAGAAGACATGAAGAACGCAGTTGAAAAGGCAAAACAAGACTTGCAGGCACAACTGGACGACTTGAGTGCACTTGTGGAAAATCCGGATGGTGAGAAAACTTTGAAAGAAAAAATCGCTGCATTGGAACAAGCTTTGGCAGATGCTACAGGTGATAAAGCTAAAGATTTGGCAGCAAGATTAGCAGACCTTCAAAATCAACTGACCACTCTGCAAAAGATTCTCAAAGGTGAGGATGGTGTCAGCGGTTTGGAAAAGAAGATTGAAGAACTAGAGAATGTTAAAACCGTATTATCTGAACTGATTGCAGCAGAACAGGCATACATTACATCTGGTAAAAAGGATGCAAGTGCTTACGAAAGTACCAGTTTTGGGGCTTATGTAAACCAAGCTATCATAAATGCCCTTCAACACGAGGGAGAAGACACTTCTAAATGGGGGAAAATTGCTCAATACGTAACAGAAGCTGTTCAGAAAGGTATTTCTACAGAGTTGAGTGGTATTAACAATTACCTGACTGCCCAGTACGGAGTGAAAACGACTTTGGAAACATTCGTGAAAGATGTTTATGAGAAGCTCTTTAGTGAAGAAGCCATAGAGAAACAAACTCAACTGGATAATCTTTTAGATGCTATCAATGCTTATGTAAGTGCTGAAGAGGGTGCCGATTATAAGAGTTATGCGGATATTATCAAGCAAATTGATGATACGAAAAAACAATTGGCAGCACTCGAATTACCTGTAACAGGTACATTTAGCCAGGCTGTTAAAGATATTATAAAGAACGAATCCGAACAAGTTGGCGGTATTATAAAAGACCTTGAATCCAGACTTGATGCTGAAATCAAAGCTATCAAAGGTATGATTCAAAGCATCGTTTACATTCCGGAGTCTGCTGACAGAACTGTTAACTTCAATACTTTCTATGTGAAGTATGGTTCTGCTGGTAGTGCAGCCGATTGGAGTCCTGTACTCAATGCTAACGAAGTGAAAGTGAATTTCCGTGTATCACCGCAATCTGCCGTTGCTGAATTGATTAAAGGCGAGGAAGGAAAATACTTGATTGCTGCCGATTATCACCAGTTGACTCGTGCAACAGGTAAGCACTTTGCAATTAAAAAGATAGAAGCTGTAACGGACGAACCTAATGTAATCGCAGTTACTTTGGATGCCAGTACTGCTGATAAGAGCTATGCGGTAGCACTTACAGTAAAGGATAAAGGTGCAACAACCTTGAATGATATTACTTCAGACTACTTTGCTGCAGTGAAGGAGAATATGTATATTGAAGCGGTTGAATGGGAATCAGTAAATGCTGCTGCAAGTGAAGTGGCTAAAAATGCAAGTATTGATTATAAGGCAACAGGCTCTTATTATAAGATGACAGTGAAATCTTCAATCAATGCTAGTACTGGAACTACTGAAGGGAATGCTTTGACTAAAACTAAACCCGAAGAATTTGGTATCTCTGTAGATAATCTGTTCAGCGTGGCTTTCGATGTAAGTGGTGCTGGTGCAGGTAGCTTTACAATGAATGAAGAAACCGGTGTATTGACAGGTAATGCTGATGGAACGCTAGGTGATAATTGTCAGGCAACGTCTACTGTAAAAGCGAAAGCACCTGCGGGTGTAACAACAGGTGATAAATCATTCACGCAGAAGACTTACAGCGGAACAGTTACATTGATCGATATACAAGCTCCAACAACTATTACACTTGCTGATCCGGATGCTTCACTTGTTTGGCATAGCACTAAACAAGAACTTGCATTGAATACCGAGAAGGTTACTGCGCTTAGAACCGCTTTGGGTGGCATTGGTGATTTCAGTGGATGTACATTTGAACGCATTGCTCCGGCTGATGCAGTAACGGCATCAACCACTCCTGTGGCAACAACTCCGGATATTAAATTTAATAAAGATGGTAGTAATAATCTTGTATTGGAGGTTCCTGCAGGTGCCACTTATACAGGTAAAGTGACTACCAAGATTACAAATACTGCTGGTCATATTAGTATTGTATTGTCAACAGATGTAGATATTAAATATCCTGCAGAAGCTGATCTTACATTGGCTAACTCAAATGCTTGGGATGGAACCAAGGCTGTATTGAATCTTAAGGAAACAGGTAGTAGTTCAATAACTGCAGTGACTGCCGAAAGAGATCTGACAGAACTCTTCAGTAACTATGCGGATCTTGTTGGTAATGGAAGTAACGGTACATTGACCTCTCTTGGTGGAGCATTTAAGTTCTCTGTTGTAGGTGACACTCCTACTGGTGTAACTCTTGATCCAAGTTCTGGCGCGCTTTCAGTAACTAAAGATTATCCTACCGGTGGTGCTGGCTTTAGCGTAAAAGTGGAAGCAAAATGTGGCGAGAAAGTTATTTCTACCAAAACAATTCCTGTTGTATTCAATACTGCTAAGATGAACGGTACATTTGATTATGCTTCTTCTGAAGAGGAAGGTAAAGACGAGATGGCATTCGATGTCTCTACTGCCGCTAAAAGAGGAGATGGTGTAGATGTATCAAGCGCATTAGTATGGAAAGATGCTTCAGATCGTCAGCTTTGGCCTTCTACTGGTGCTTCCAATGCCTATGACAGCTCTGACGGTGCAACTATATTTGGTTTCAAAGTAGCATTTGAATTGGTAGCCGGTGAAGATAATGGCAACTTTACTCTGGACGGCACAACCGGCAAGCTTACATTGAAGAACCCGGATGCTACCCAGAACTATAAGGCTATGACAGTCAAAGTGAAGGCTATTCCTACTTCTCCGTGGGGAACGGTAGAAGCTAAGATCGTTACTGTTACAGTTGCCGAATGGGCAGACTAATAGGATAAGAATCTCATAATATATTATATATTGAGAAAAGATAAATAAACCCATTCTTCACTTGTGTGTGAAGATATTTTTACCCCAGAACAAAGCGAAGGACACAGCTTGTGAAAGTCCATCCTTTCGTCTTTGTTCTTATTTAGAAAAGGGATACCTCCCACATTTCCCACAGGTATCCCTTTTATCTTTACTCTTGGAACGTCTTTTTTTTGTTGTACTAGAATCAAATTACTAGTCCCCCATTTCCCTATAGGTAAAGGAGACGCTCCCAAGATACAGAAAACCCAGGCTTGCGAAAGTCCGGGTTTTCTTGATTAATAACCAATAACAATTAACCAATAACAACTAACAATAGAGTATGTAAATGAAAAAAGAAACCTATTCTTTATCCCATTCCTTGCTCGCTTCAAAACAGGGACAAGCCTTAATCCATTCTTCCGGCTCAATCTCACCGTCTCCGTCAAGATCAGGACTAAGATCACGATGTCCGCAGACACGGCATCCCGGAAAATCCCTTAATAAAGTCAGGATAAGAACCCGTAGCGAGTGTTTCTGCCAACAAGTTCGTGTGTCCTTCGGCTGTCCCATGCAGTCCAGTCCGCCTTCGTAGCAGATACCGATACTTTCCCGGTTGAAACCGCGGCTATGCGCACCGATCCGTTCTAACGGACGGGTAGACTTGATATCCCCATTCTTACGAATGTAAAAATGATAACCCACACCATTGAAACCGCGGCGACGATGACAAACATCCAAATCATGTTCGGTGAACGATTTATCCTCGCGGGTAGCGGAGCAATGCACGACAATCAGATTAATAGTTCTCATGCGTTAGGCAGGTATTAAAGAAGTGGATGATGATGCTGGTTCTGCTGGTTCGGAGGAACCATTGTTACGCTGAATACACTCTTTATTGACACACTGTAAAGTGACAGCTTCCGAAAGCTTGCTTTTTAATGAAAAAATCTCCGAGTGCATTTCCTTCACACGGTCACTCAAATCGAAATAGTCTTTTAGCACCTTTTCGAGCTGCTGCATGAGGAAGCTATACTGCTCTTTCACCAGTTCGCTGAACTCTTTGACGTCTTGCATCATTTGCTGACGTTTTTTGCGACCCCCGAAAAAAGGGAGGATGGCTGTGATAATATCAATGATTTTGTCTAACATCTTTCTTGAATTAAAAATTAAAAAATTAAAGATTGAGAATTAAAAGTTTAGAATTGAGAATTAAGAATTAATAAATAGGAGAAACTAAAAATGCGAGAAACTAAAAAACATGAGAATGAAAAAAATGGATAAATAAAGAAAATGAGAAAATGCGGGAAAGAGAAAAACGGAAAAACAGAAAAACAGCAACCACATGGCAAGGAACCATACATGGATCAGTTCCTGAAACCATGTGATACTGTTTTTTCTAAGGATGAAGTTTCATTCTGCCAAAGAAGATAGTGCGGGCAGCCTATTTACGCTGCTGGGTCCGGTGCTTCTCCACCGTCCGGTTTATTGCCCCCCGAACCGCTGTCGGAACCATCGTCCGAACCATCGTTTCCGGAATCGCTTCCATCGCCCTTTCCGCCCAGGACGAAGTCCACGTTATTCTCACTTCGTGTACTCGTATGGCTCGAATTCATCAGTTTCAACGCTTTGTCGGCAACAAAGCGGACATTGACACGGCGGATGCTGCGCACCGTACAATCTTTCATAGTCTCCGTACCGTCACTAGTCAGTGTGATGTGGAACGTACCCAATCCGTCAATCTTCACCTTATCGCCCTGGGTGAGCGACAGACGCAACTGTTCCACAAATGCCTCAATGGTGTGTTTCACATCTCCGGCAGTCAGTGACGATTTACTTTCGATGGCGGTAGCCATCGTATCAACGTCCATCACTCTTACATTGCCCGATTTCTGACGTATGTAATACAGTAACGGAGCATCCTCCTGATTTACATACTTTCTGCGCTGATAGCGTTCTACTAATACATCCATAAATTTGAAAAGTTAAGGTTTAAGTGAATAATTATATGTTTTCTTTTTGATACTACAAATATACAAAATCAGAGAGGAGAAGTCAAGTAAATATGGTTTTATTTTCTCTGATAATATAAAAAGTTTTATACCGGGTATATATCAATAATATTCCGATAAATTGTCTTGATTATTTATACAATAGATCGTTTTATTTAGCATGTTTTTCCAAATATTCCAATGGCGGAACATAGTCATATATTTTTGTCATCGACGGATTATGTCCGAAATATACATTCCCAGTCTCTCCATTACGCTGCTTGGCAACGATAACCACCCCCAGTCCTTCTGTCGGGTAACCGCTTTCCCGGTCGGTGACGACGCGTTGCATGGCCGGTCGGTAAAGCAACATCACGACGTCCGCATCCTGTTCGATAGCTCCGCTCTCGCGCAGGTGTGCCAGTTCCGGACGTCCTCCGGGGCGATTCTCCGACTCGCGGTTCAGCTGACTAAGCAGTACGACGGGAATATGCAGCTCCTTGGCCAGCAACTTGGCTTTCCGGGTGGCTTGAGCCACTTCCTGTTCGCGGTTGCGGTTGGCCTGCTTGGTAGTCATGTCGCAGAGTTGCAGGTAGTCGATAATAATTGCGTCACACTGATTGCGGCTCTTCAGTAGCCGAGCACTTGAGCGAATGTGATCCATGCTGACAGAAGTGCTGTCGTCCACGTAGATGGGGAGTCCCGATAGTTCTGAAGCTGCGGTGTGGGCATTTTCCATCTCTTGTGAGGTAGGTATTCCGTTCCTCCACCGGTAAGGATTAATGTTGCTTGCTGCTGCCAGCCATCGGTCGGCAAGGCGTTCCCCTTGCATCTCAAGGCTGTAGACGGCCACCGCATTGCCCGCCATTGCCGCGCTGCGTGTCAGGTGCAGGGCAAAAGCCGTTTTACCTACGGAAGGCCGGGCGGCTATCACTATCAGATCACTATCCTGCAAACCGCCCGTTTTCTGGTCGAGTTCGGTCAGTCCGGTGGGGATGCCGGTGACGCCGTTCACGCTTTTGGCAATACGCAATTCTGCTTCTTTCAGCGTGTCGGTCATTAGGGTGTCCATGCAGCGCATGTGGTCGTGGTGTCCGGATTCGCCTTCGAGACGGTCGAGCAGGTTGTGCGCGTCGATGAGGGTGTCGTCGATGTCGATTGTCTCATCCATGGCGCAGGTGAGGAGTTTGTTGAAGCCGACTACGGCTTCGCGTGCCAGATATTTCTGGTGGACGATTTGCGCGTGATACTCGATGTGGGCGGAGGAGGCTACCCGGCTGCTTAGTTGTACGATGGTATACGGTCCGCCTATCTTTTCGAGCACTCCGCGACGGGTGAGCTCTTCTTTGACGGTGAGAATATCTATCTTTTTGTTTGCCTGATACATGGCTATCAAGGCGGCGAAGATCAGCTGATGATGATCGTCGTAGAACATTTCGGGACGTAGCTTGTCGGCTACGAGTGGCAGGGCCTCCTGTTCTATCAGGCAGGCTCCAATGATGGCTTCTTCGAGTTCGCTGGCGTGTGGTTGCATTTCTTTTCGATTTTTTTAGTCTATATATTCGTTTAAGAAAGCCTTGTCTTTCAGGTAGGTGGCGGCAAGGGGGATGAAACGTGTGTCGTTGGTGTGGTAGTAGACTTCCTCGATGTGGTCGATGGCTGTCTGCTGTTCCTCTTTGGTGAGCTTGTCCCATTCGCGGTGGGCACGGGCGACGTACTGTTTGGGTTTTTGCATCGTTTCATGATATTTATCCCAGAAAACATCGAACGCTTCGGATTTTTCTTTCTTTTTTTCTTCGCGGGCTTCCGGAGAGATGCAGCCGGTCCAGAAATCATAGTTGTTGATATGAATGTGGAAGATTCCTTTCTGGTGCGGGATGATCTTGATAATGCCCTCTTCCTGGATTTTTTGAAAGAAGCGGAGGGTTTTGGATCGGCTCCATTGGAAAAGTTGGCTCCAGTGTTGCTGGCTGATGACGGATTCTCCGCGTTGGCATACAATGTCGATCTGCTGAATCTTGTACGTGGTTTCCGAGTAGTTGGCGTGTATCAGGACTTGGAGGAGCGCTTCCAGTTCTCCCGGCGCTTTGTCGTTTATCTGACGTTTTAACAGTGCTTTGGGAATCAGGATGTAGCCTTCGTGCAGGAGGTTGTTTGGAAGTTGTTTCATTGAGGCGTATTTTTATTTACTTGTTGTTGATTGCGGGTTATCCCCATTGTGCATACATTGTCGGATGCGGCTGCGAAGGTAGTGCATGAATGGCTGTTCGTGCAAATCTTTTTTGGCTGGAATGGAGGGGTTTTGAACGGTATGGTGGTATTTGGACTGTATTGGGGGCTGTAGGACGGAAATAATGTTGTTCTGTGTGACACCGCGCGGGTGTAAAAGATGAGATTGGGGGGATGAATAGAAAAACAGAGGTTCTGTTGGGATGAAACAGAGCCTCTGTTTATTAGAAATAGAACCTCTGTTTGCCGTAAATAGAGGCTCTATTCGGGGACATGCGGCTTTCTTTTTAGTATTTTTTTGACAAAAAATCGAACAGCCAAACGAACACCCCCTGAAGGTGGCTCAACTGCTTGTCTGTCATGCGTTTGCAACGCTCGAAAAAAAGTAGGCGAACCACCAACCGAACATATATAAATACTAAAATATAATAATCTATATAATATAGTTCGTTCAACACGTTTTTTCTGTGTTTTCGGAGGTGTCAGGATGCAGTAAATCTTTACTTATGGGTGATGCGCTAACGTAGGATTATTTTTTCCGGTCCCCAGGTCATGAAAAGGATTTGCTGTTGCTTCGGACTTAGACGCGTTGTTTCGTGTACGTAGTGTGCGGCTTTTAATTCATCGAAGAGCAGTTTGTCGAGTTCTATTTCGTTTCTCATTCTTTTGCTGGCTGTGTCAGCGTTAGAATATTCGGGAAAATACTCCTGCGCTACGGCAGAGAAGGTTTTAAAACCATTGATAACCCATTCTCGTTCTTCCATTTCTTCTTCGTTTTCGTTTGAAGTCTTCATTTGTGTAAAATTAAATTATTTATTAATGCAACACTTCTTGTGTTGACTTTGCAAAGTTAATGAAAATATATTTGTTGTGATAAAATAATCGGTTTATTTTATTCTCTTATTTGATCTATGTAATAAAATATTGTATCTAGTAAACTCCTTTTGTAAGCGTAGCTTTTTGTATCATAAAATTTGACTTATTTTGTATTGATATATTTGCTAAACTTTTTTTCTTCTATACGCGTCTCAAATTAAATCGTATATTTGCGAAAAGAATCAAGATTGGGAATTATGAACGAAAACGTCTTAGCTAAACTGAAGATACTTGCGGAATCTGCCAAGTACGACGTTTCCTGTTCTTCCAGTGGTACGGTGCGCTCCAATAAGCCGGGCACGCTGGGAAACACTGTCGGAGGATGGGGGATTTGCCACAGCTTTGCCGAGGACGGGCGGTGTATCTCGCTATTGAAAATCATGCTTACCAATTATTGTATTTACGACTGTGCCTACTGTATCAACCGGCGTAGCAACGATCTTCCCCGCGCCACATTTTCCGTTTCGGAATTGGTGGAACTGACAATGGAATTCTATCGTCGTAACTACATTGAAGGGTTGTTTCTTAGTTCCGGAGTGGTCCGTAATCCGGACTATACGATGGAGAGACTGGTGCGTGTAGCCAAAGATTTGCGGCAAGTGTACCGGTTTAACGGTTATATTCATCTCAAGAGTATTCCCGGTGCCAGTCGTGAATTGGTGAATGAGGCCGGGCTGTATGCCGACCGTTTGAGTGTCAACGTCGAAATTCCCAAAGAAGAAAACCTGAAACTCCTTGCACCGGAGAAAGATCATAAAAGTGTATTTGCTCCGATGAAATACATTCAGCAAGGTGTGTTGGAGAGTAAGGAAGAACGGCAGAAGTTCCGCCATGCACCCCGTTTCGCACCTGCGGGACAAAGTACCCAGGTGATTGTGGGCGCTACCTCCGAGTCGGATAAAGATATTCTTTTCCTTTCGTCGGCTCTTTACGGACGGCCGACCATGAAGCGTGTCTACTATTCGGGCTACGTTTCTGTGAATACATACGATAAACGTCTTCCGGCATTGAAGCAACCGCCTTTGGTACGTGAAAACCGGCTCTATCAGGCTGACTGGTTATTGCGTTTTTACCAATTCAAGGTGGACGAAATTGTGGATGATGCCTATCCGGATCTCGACCTCGAGATAGACCCGAAACTCTCGTGGGCTTTGCGCCATCCCGAACAGTTTCCTGTCGACATCAACAAAGCGGACTACGAAATGTTGCTCCGTGTGCCGGGAGTGGGAGTGAAGTCGGCGAAGCTGATTGTCGCCTCCCGCCGTTTTTCGCGACTGGGTTTTTATGAACTGAAGAAGATAGGAGTGGTGATGAAGAAGGCGCAATATTTCATCACCTGCAAAGAACTGCCTCTCCAAATGCTGACTGTGAACGAACTTTCGCCGCAACGGGTACGTAGCTTATTGCTCCCGAAACCGAAAAAGAAAGTGGATGAACGCCAATTGTTGCTTGATTTTGGCGAATAAGAATAATTTACGATTAGACGATTTACTATTTACTATTTAAGTTAGCATTGTAGAATACCATGTATGTATCGGACGTTAATGATTTCAAAAGTGATACCAAGCGTAAACTCGTCTAATAGTAAATCCAATTGTAAATAGTCTAATAGTAACTTAAATAGTAAATCGTAAATTGTCTAATAGTAACTTAAATAGTAAATCGTAAATTGTCTAATAGTAAATATGTTTAGTGTTTATATTTACGATAAAAGCTTTGATGGTCTGCTGACTGCTGTGTTCGACGCCTATTTTCGCAAGACCTTTCCCGATGATTTGTTGTCGGAAGGAGATGCTTTGCCCTTATTTTATGATGAGTTGCATACCGTAGTCACCGATGAAGAAAAGGCAGGGCGTGTGTGGCGGGGATTGCAGAAGAAAGTCTCTGTTTCCGCTTTGGGCTGCCTCACACAAAGTTGGCTGTCGGAGCTTCCGGAGGTAGGGATGCTCATTTTTCGTTATATCCGTAAAGCGATCGACTCACCCCGTTCCATCGAAACCAATTTTGGAGATCCGGACGTTTTACGCTTGGCGCAAATATGGAAGAAAGTGGATGGCGAACGTGTGCACCTGATGCAGTTTGTCCGTTTTCAGAAAGCTGCGGATGGTACATTCTTTGCAGCTTTCGAACCGCAGTATAATGCGCTTCCTCTTACCGTCCACCATTTCAAAGACCGTTTTGCCGATCAGAAGTGGATTATCTACGACATGAAACGCCGTTATGGTTTTTATTATGACTTGCAGGAGGTGACAACCATCTCGTTTGATGATGACAGCCGTGAATCCCATCTGATTACGGGGATGCTGGATGAAAGTCTGATGGACAAGGATGAGAAACTTTTCCAACAACTCTGGAAAACTTATTTCAAGGCCATTTGTATCAAAGAACGTATGAATCCGAGAAAGCACAGGCAGGATATGCCTGTACGTTATTGGAAGTATCTGACGGAAAAGCAGAAATAGAGTTCCATCTCTTTATATTTTAGCATTAAAAGACTCCTCCTTGTCTCTTCTGCTTTTCTTTTCTCTATTGTCTTTTTGTAAAGGGACTTATTCAATTCGCTGCACTGTTACCTCCGGAAACTCCTGTATCAATGAAAGCAGATGTCCTTCATCGTTATTTCGTTTCGACTTGATTACCATGCTCACCTGATAAAACTCTGCTTCACCCTTATGCAACGTTTCCATCTCGTAAGAGACTATCAGGTAGTCTTTAGAGTTGAATCTGTCCGCTATCTGTTTCAGAGTGTCTTTGTTGGAAGTAGAGAAAGAAACCATCGAGCTTTTCATTCCGATGCTTTTAAACAGGTAACTAAGTAATTCCAGTCCGATGAGGGTCAATACCATGGCAGCAATGCCGATGGTGTACATTCCTGCGCCTACTGCCAGTCCGATACCGGCAGTTGCCCAGATTCCTGCGGCGGTAGTCAGTCCGCGTACAATCTGCTTTTGGAAGATGATGGTTCCCGCACCGATAAATCCGATACCACTGACGACTTGAGCCGCCACACGACTGGGGTCGAGCGTGACACTGCTTTCTTTTATAATCTCCTGAAATCCGTATTGGGAAACAATCATAATCAGGGCACTGCCTAGCGATACGAGGAAATGAGTACGGTATCCGGCTTCTTTGGCACGGTATTCACGATCCAGTCCGATGATCGCCCCCAGTATGCCGGCGACCAATAAACGAATGACGAAATCTATGTTCAACATCATGTGTTCAATCTCCTTTCTGTTTTTTATTGTTTGTGGAAAAATACTTGGAACTATAAATATACAATTATTTCTCTTTTATGGATCAATCATTTAGTAATATTTGAACGTATTCGATCTATTTTATCGTATATTCGCAGACTCAAATGAATGTTTAACCCTGTGATTGAGTGAATAATGAAGAAAAGATTTTCTTATATAATCAGTTTTCTGCTGATCTTTTGCATCGAGGTATTGATAGCTTTGTATGTACGTGACAATTTCATACGTCCTTATGTCGGAGATATGCTGGTGGTAGTGCTGGTGTATAGTTTTGTGAGGATATTTCTTCCGACAGGAATTCCGCGGATGCCGTTTTATGTCTTTCTTTTTGCCTGTTTTGTGGAAGTGCTGCAATACTTCCGGTTGGTGGAAACATTGGGGATCACGAACCGTGCAGCCAGAATCATTCTGGGCTCTACGTTCGATTGGGCGGACATAGCTTGTTATGCGGTGGGCTGTGTGTTTATTGTTTTATTCGAGCGTTTCTTTCAGCATAAGTCGTAAAATTTATTTCTTTTCCACGTCTGTTTCGGATGGATTCAGATGATGTCCGCAATATTTGCAAAACTCGGCATTGTCTTCGTGTCCGGAGCGATGGCAGTTGGGACATTCTTTGTCTCTTCTGCGTTTGTAGTCTTTCATCATGGAGGCGGATACGATCCCTGTCGGTACGGCAATAATTGTGTAACCAATTAGCATGACACAGGCGGAAAGGAATTTCCCAAGACCGGTGACGGGGGTGATGTCTCCATAGCCTACGGTAGTCATGGTGACGATAGCCCAGTAAATGCTGTTCGGGATGTTGTTGAACTGGGAGTTGGGTTGTGTTCCTTCAATCATATACATCAGCGTGCCGATGGAAGTCACCAGGATGACGACAAATAAGAAGAATACCGCAATCTTCTTGCTGCTTTCGCGTAAGGCGGTGAGTAGTCGTTCGCCTTCATTCAGAAAGTTGAAGAGCTTGAAGACACGGAATACCCGTATCAGGCGGAAAGCACGGATGATGAGCAGATAGCGTGCACCGGGGAAGAGCAGGCCGATGTAGAGCGGAAGGGTGGCTAGCAAGTCTACGATTCCGAAGAAGCTGAATATGTATTTCCGGGGACGGGGCGAGCAGTAGATTCTCGTCAGGTACTCGAAAGTGAAGAAAGCGGTGAAAAGGTACTCCATAATGACGAACGGAGTCGTCAGAAAGCTGGGAAGTCCTTTCAGGCTTTCGATGATGACAAGCAGTACGCTGACTAGAATACAGCCGATCAGAATCACGTCGAACAGTTTCCCGGCGGGAGTGTCCGATTCGAAGATGATGACGTACAACTTTCGTTTCAGTTTTTCGTCATGTAAAAAACGATGGATTCTTTCTTTCAGTTTCATACTAACAGTTCATACTCAGTCAATCACCCATTGTTTATTATAAGCCTCTGTTTTTTTCGGATCGTAATACATACCTTCTTGTGTGGGAATATAGAGGGTGTATGTCTTTCCGGTCTTGTTCTTTAATGAAGTGTCGCGCAGCCAGGGGTTGGCATCACGGAGTTGTGCGTATGTGATACCTTGTGATTTGGCATAATCACTCAAATTATCGATGGAAGTGGTGACGGTCACCTTTTTGTAAGGAATGGGCGGATACAGATGTTCCCGCTTCAACAGAAACCCGTAACGTTGCGGGTTGTTGAATATCTCTTTGGCTGCCAATATGCGGAACATATAGCGGGAAGTTTCTTCTACCAGCCATAAGTCCATGGCATGACTTGCCAGTTGTTTGTCGAGTTGGGAGGAGATACGTCCCTGTCCGGCATTGTAGGCGGCGGAGACAGCCATCCAGTCTCCATATTTGGCATACGCTTGTTTGAAATATTTGCAGGCGGCTACGGTTGCTTTTTCAATGTGGTAGCGTTCGTCTACGTTATCGTTCACTTCCAGTCCGAATTCCCGTCCGGTGGCGGGCATAAACTGCCACAGCCCTGCTGCTCCTGCCGGAGAGCGGGCGATGTTGTTCAGGTTACTTTCGATTACCATCAGGTATTTGAAGTCGTCGGGGATGCCGTTGGCTTTCAGTATCGGTTCTATGATGGGGAAGTACCGGTTGGCACGTTTTATCAGTAGCATGGTGGTGGAATGCATATAGGTGAAAGCCATCATTTCACGATCCATCCGTTCGCGGCGGTCATAGCGGCGGAGGTCAATGGTTTCTCCGTCAAAAGTAACCTGGGCGGGAACGGTGGGCGAGGTGACGCAATAAGGAACTTCCGATTTGGCGGAATGTTGTTCGGTCACCTGGCTGCTGCCTGTCAATACAGGAATGGATGCGCCGATGCAAAATACTAATATGAGCGTAAGAATATAGTTGATTTTAGTTTGTTTCTTCATTTATTTATTTCATTATTTCAGTTAATACCATTCAGTTTCTTGTTCAGACTTTGTCGGACTGTTCACATACTTACCATTCTCTCCAAACAGATCGCTTTCTGTATTCCGTCCGCCCTGTTTGTAGATGCCGTTCATCGTCTCCTTTATTTGATAGAACAAATTTTCTCTCTCTTTGTCAGTCTGTTCAGAGATTTTTTTCTTTCAGTATTAAAGTCTGCCTTGCAAAGATAGCCCCATTTTGTTTTTTTCAAAGAACTTTTCTTGCATTTTATACGTTTTTCTAATAGAGTTAAAATAAATAATGAATCAAGATGAATATAGCAATGACCGGAGCTACCGGATATATAGGTAAACATCTTTCCAATTATCTCACAGAAAAAGGCGGACACCGGATTATTCCCTTGGGAAGATCGATGTTCCGCGAAGGTATGTCCGGACATTTGATTCAGACATTGACGCATTGCGACGTAATCATCAACCTGGCTGGCGCACCCATCAATAAGCGTTGGACACCGGAGTACAAACAGGAATTGTTCAACAGCCGCATTGTGGTGACGCACCGTATTATCCGTGCGTTAAATGCCGTCAAGACAAAACCGAAACTGATGATTTCAGCTTCCGCCGTGGGCTATTATCCTCCGGAAGTGGAAGCGGACGAATATACCCGTACTCGCGGCGACGGTTTTCTTTCCGATCTCTGTTATGCATGGGAGAAAGAAGCCAAACACTGTCCCCAACCTACCCGGCTCGTCATTACACGCTTTGGCGTAGTGCTTTCTCCGGATGGGGGAGCGATGCAGCAGATGCTTCGTCCTTTGCAAGCCACGAAGGTAGCTACCGCCATCGGTCCCGGCACCCAGTCTTTCCCGTGGATAGCCATGCACGACCTTTGCCGTGCCATGGAGTTTTTTATTGCCCATGAAGAAACGCGGGGTGTGTATAATCTGGTCGCTCCGCAACAGATTTCGCAATATTCTTTTACCCGTGAGATGGGAAAAGCTTATCAGGCATGGACAACGATTATTGCTCCGCAGCGGGCTTTCCGTATATTTTACGGTGAAGCGGCCTCTTTCCTTACAGCCGGTCAGAAAGTCCGCCCGACACGTCTGACGGAAGCCGGGTTTCGTTTTTCCATCCCTACTGTCGAACGTCTTTTTAAAGGTACGGATCACACCACGGTCCCCTCTCTCGACCTGAACCGATATATGGGACTTTGGTACGAAATAGCCCGCTACGAGAACCGTTTCGAACACGGACTGGTAGATGTCACGGCCACTTACACGCTTCGTCCCGACGGTACGATTCGTGTGGAGAACCGGGGATGCAAGCGCAATTCTCCTTATGATATCTGCAAGACTGCCAACGGACACGCCAAGATACCCGATCCCGCGCAACCGGGTAAACTGAAAGTTTCTTTCTTCCTTAATTTCTACTCTGATTATTACATATTGGAGCTGGATGAAGAGAATTACAACTATGCCCTTGTAGGCAGCAGCACCGATAAATATCTCTGGATACTAAGCCGCACGCCGCAACTGCCCGAGGAAATCAAAAAGAAACTCGTCACCGCTGCCGAACGCCGCGGTTACGATACCAACCGGTTGCAATGGATAGAACAATTTTGATTATAAATATGCTTTCATAATTAGTTTATATAATAAATCTAGGCACGAATTACGCTGATGAACACTGTTGCTTTATCTATGCGTCATTTTGAAAAAAAACGTAAAATCCGTGCCTGATAATAGATAATTATTAGGCAAGAGTACTTAAAACAATAATGAACTTTAAAACAACATAGATTATGGATTACGAAATTATTCATCAGCCCGAACAGCATTTGTTTAAGACAGAAGTAGACGGTCGTACCGCCTTTGTACAATATCGCCTCTTAGGTGATTCTCTCGACATCATTCATACCATCGTGCCCCGCCCGATAGAAGGCCGCGGAATAGCCGCTGCACTGGTAAAAGCTGCTTATGCCTATGCAGTAGCCAACGGAATGAAACCGAAAGCCACCTGTTCTTATGCGGTGAAATGGCTGGAACGCCATCCGGAGTTAGGTTAAACCATTGTCCGGATGGCGTCAACAGAATTGTTTGTGTTTATTAATATTGGGTAGAAAAAAGTCCTAATAGTTGGCTTTTGTTTAATGGTTTGGTGAGGAATGCGTTGCAGCCTGCTTCCATGGCACTCGTTCTGTCAGAATCAAATGCGTAAGCTGTCAGGGCGATAATCGGGACTTTTGTATCGAATTCCCTGATTTTTCGTACCGCTTCGAGTCCGCCCATAATCGGCATCTTCATATCCATAAGAATGATGTCGTACTTTTCATTGCGTAACTTCTCAAGTGCTTCCACTCCATTTTTTACCCGTGTGAGGTTGTATTTGAAGAGGATGTGCTGCACTAAAGAAAAATTACTGTCATTATCTTCGGCAATCAGTACTTTGAAATCTTTCTTGTTGATCTCGCTCAATGAAGGTATTTGCTGGACGGGGACTGGTGTTGCAGGTGCATTTTCAATTTCTTGTATTTCACCATTCTCCTGCGTATCTATTTTGCAGGGAATCCATGCCCAGAAAGTGGAACCGATGCCGGGATTGGAAGTAAAGCCTATTTCTCCTCCCGCTCCTTCTATGATTGCTCTGGAAATGGCCAGTCCAAGCCCTGTGCCTTGTGCAAATTCGTTGAGTTTCTGGAAACGGCCGAATACTCTATCCTGCAATTCCACCGGGATACCGACACCCGAATCCTGTACATAGAACCGTACTCCTTCGTTTTCTATATTATATCCCATTTTGATAAATCCTGCATGGGTGCATTTTACCGCATTGGTAAGGAAATTCATCCATACCTGTTTCAGACGGTTGACATCGAGAAATATCCAGCAATCCGAACAAGGATTGTCAACAAAGAGTTTCACGTCGGGATTAGTCATTTTCTGTTGAATCATCATATACAGCTCGTTACAGACTCTTGACAGATTGAATTTCTCCCTCTTCCGTTCGAGGATTCCCGATTCTATTTTGGAGAGATCGAGAATATCATTAATGAGCCGCAGCAACAATTCATTGTTCGATTCGATGATATTCATGTATTCTTCTTTTTCGGCCGGATCATCGCAATGCACCATCAGACCGGAGAAGCCTACAATGGCGTTCAGAGGCGTACGTATTTCATGGCTCATATTGGCGAGGAAAGCAGATTTGAGGCGGTCGGAAAGTTCTGCTTTTTCTTTCATCTCTTTCAGTTCCTGCGCCATCTTTTCCCATTTCGTGTTGTTAAACTTGATACCGGTATAGCGGGTGACGTTTCCTTTTTTATCTCTTTCCACGGGGATTCCGGTCACAATCAGCGTTTGCCACTCATTCTCCCATTTACTTTTGGAACGGTACTGGAAACTGAATTCCTTGTCCGTTCGCTGAATCATATATTCGATATATTTGCAAACACAGTCCACATCTTCCGGATGGGTAGCTTCCATGTAATCGTTCGGAGTGATGGTTCTTTCCGGATGATAGTCGTTGACGGGATCGTTGAAGGCTTTGAACTGTCTGGTCGTGACGTCAAAATCCCAGTACGACATTCCGACAGTTTTGAAGGTAAGCTCCATTTTGTAGTTTCTTTCTTTTACTTCCTCGTCCAGTTGGTGAAGTTTGGATATATTTTGGCGGAAACCGGTGAAGCGTATGTTATTGCCATCTTCATCCTTCTCGAAAGGTACGCCCAGAATGTTACAGTATTGCCATGAATCGTCGTATTTTGTTTGTATGCGACAGGTGAAATTGATAGTGACATCTTTTCCCGAAAGCATGGATTGCATGGCGTCATAGACCGTAGAACGGTCATCAGGATGTATGACTTCTATATATTCTGCGATGGTGAGACGTTTGTCGCTTGCGTAATCATTGATCGGATCGTGGTAGGACTCGAATCTCTTGGTACGCACATCGAAATCCCAGTGAATGATATTGCTTACCTGCATGGCAAGTTCGCGTTTAGTCATCAGTTCCTGCGTTTTCTTTACCATTTGTAATCTTTCGGTAATGTCCAGCTGGGTTCCGATAATCAATAATTTCCCCATGTGCTCGGCCGATAGACGCATTCTGCTTTCATAGTGGCGATATTGTTTTTCGACTTCATCAAAGAAACGTAACGTGATTTGTCCGTTTTCGATTTCCTTATTTATTAGCTGTGAAAATACAAGGCGTAACTGTTCACAGTCCTGCGGATGCAATATATCCAAAAAATCGTCCAGTGTCATTTTTTCTTTCACAATGGATGTACCATACAATGAACTGAATGTTTTTTTGCGGACATCATATACCCAGGAAGACATATTGGCGGCCTCCATCGCCATTTCCAGATTTTTCTTGTTTTCTTCTGTCCGGAATTCCGTTTCTTTTACCGCTGTTTTGTCGTTGGAGAGAAGCACGTGTCCGATGATATTTCCTGCTTTATTCCATAAAGGGATTATCTGGACTTCGAAGATCATGCTGTTCTTATTATGAGTCGTATAGTACTCGTCTTCATTGATGCGGTTGAAATCATACTCAAATTCCAGCATTATATTTTCTTCTCCGCTTTGTATCCTGGCTTTGAGCTGGTCGTCCATGTAAGGACTGGAAAACAGGTTGACTGTGCCTACTACTGCACTCCGGTCATTCACTCCGTACATTTTCAATGCGTGGTCATTGATGAAACGTAAAATACCGTTTGTGTCATACATTTCTATGCTTATCGGCAGGCGGGCATATACACTTTCCGCAAACAAAAATTGCTCGTGTATCAATTCTGTTATTCCTTGTTCAAAAATAGTTTGGCTGTTTTCACTGGAAAGAGTTTCCTTTTCGTTCATTCTAATTGTTGCTTATTTTTGTCTGTTGGATTAAATGGGATATTTAGTTATAGAGTATACATACATTGTTTTTTTATCATAGCAGTATACTCTTTATCTACAAAGGTAATAAAAACAATAGAGAAAAGGAAATAAGGAACGAAAAAACTGAAATTGTGGATATTTTCTGCTTTTCTCAAATTCACAGAAATATCTCCTAGTTACTATCATATCTCTTGAATTGCTGTATAATTGTGAGAAAAAGAAAGGAAATCTGTAATAGAATGTCTTTTATGAATAATGGAATCGTGATGGGTGATTTTAGAATTTTGACTTGAAAACAGATGGTATATATATGAAATATAGAATCTGGGAGAATTCATTTATAGTCGGAAAGGAACATGACGCTTCATTGTTATTATATAAACTTTCAGAGATACGCTTTTCTCTGAAAGTTTATATTTATTACGTCTTATTTCCATCTCTTCAACTGTGGGAAGAACTCTTTCATCGTTTTACGTGCTTCTTCTACCGTGTATTTCACTTCCGAGTCTTTATTGAACTCATCGAGGTAATTCAGGTTGAGTTCGATCATTTCGTCCATCGTACACTCTTTCGTGAAATGTCCGTCCGCATAGCAATAGTGGCAATAATCCTGATTCTTGCTACCGTCTGCTTCTTTTCCAAAAGTTGAGTCGTCTATCGGCATACCGCAACTCTGACAAATTTTTTGTTCCATCTTTTTTTGTTAGATTATAAGTTTATGTTACAGGACAAATATAGGTAGAATTGTTGGAATAGGAGTTATCTGATCTTGCTAATTACCTGTTCATTTCCCGGCTTGTTCACTTTTGGGGCTAATTTGTTTTCACCGGCAGGCGTTTCCACATCCAGCGGGGAATCATTTTCCAGAAAAATACCAAAATCCGGTAGCGCCAGTCGATTACTGCTACCCGTTGTTTGCGCTTCAGCGACCAGGAGATATGACGGCCCACTTTGGCGGCATCCATCAGCAGTGGATAATGCTTTCCGTCATTCAGTAAATCGGTGGCTACAAATCCGGGACGAATATCGGTAAAACGGATAGCTAGCTTTTGCAGGTGTGACAGTTGTTCGAGCGCATCTATATAAGTGTTTTGAAAACGTTTGGTGGCGGAATAGGCAGGAGCAACTCCGAGCCCTTTCGTTCCGGCAATGGAACTGATGACGGCCAGGTGTCCGCCTCCGTTTTTCTTGAAGTACGTGAAAGCGGT